>Ga0247842_10000654_pt1 | contig 69177 bp, 44 predicted proteins | sample LaCruzMarch2015__3_FD_192411 | JGI IMG/M metagenome (GOLD analysis project Ga0247842, IMG submission 192411) | Freshwater microbial communities from meromictic Lake La Cruz, Castile-La Mancha, Spain - LaCruzMarch2015_19m | ecosystem: Environmental > Aquatic > Freshwater > Lake | place: Spain... | reverse complement strand
CCAACCCCGGATGGCAAATCTTTAATCTTGGATTTCATGATGGCATAACTTATACGCCAATTATACGCCTGAGTCAATTGCTATCGTAAAACAGCAGGACTGAAAATCCTCGTGTCGGGGGTTCGATTCCCTCCCCAGCCAGTCCTTGAAAACCAACGAGTTACGAAGGACTTGATTCAAGAAAACCAATCCGCCCCCCCCACAACCCCCCAGCGGCTCAAGAAAGGGCAGTAGACTCCCTGTTTGAACTTCGTCACTTGGATTGTCATCAAGATGAGGCAAGGCTCTCTGCATCCGCAGATGCCGATTTTCCAAGCGATAAAAAAATACGTCAGCCCCGCGTTTTGCCATCTTCCCGGAGATGGAATCGGGAGGATCGGGGAGGCAGCCGAGTGAGGCAGTTTCAGACCTCCGCAGCCGAGGAGGCCCACTGGGCGGTTGCTTTTTCCAGGGCATCGGCGACGCCGGAGAGCTGGCGGTTGGTTTCCATGGCGAGGGAAGGGTTCTCGTAAGTCGCGGGAGCTTCGAGCAGGGCGGCCAGCTCTTTTTGACGGGCTTCCAAGGCCGCGATCTCCTCCTCGAGTTCCGCGGCGCGCTTTTCCCGCTCGCGGCGCTGGCGGTTCACGGCAGCGCGGGCGTCGGCGTCCGCCCTGCGCTGCGCACGGATCTCCTTGAGCCCCGGTCCGGATTCCTGGCGGACGATTGGCGCGGCCTCCGGCTGGTGGTTTCCCAGCGCCGCAACCGTTCCGGCGCGGGCTCCCGAGGCGCGCGACTTGTCGAGGTAATACGCGAAGTCGCCGGCATAGGGGATCAGCTTCCCGGCCTGCACATGAATCACCGACGTCGCCACCGCCCGGATAAAATGGACGTCGTGGCTTACAAAAATGATCGTGCCTTCGTAGGGGCCGAGCGCGCGGATGAGGGCGTCAATGCTCGGCATGTCGAGGTGCGTTGTCGGTTCGTCAAAGAGCAGGAGGTTCGGCGGGTCCAGAAGCAGCTTCACGAGGGCGAGACGGCTTTTTTCCCCGCCGCTCAGGATTCCGACCGGCTTGAACACATCGTCGCCCCGGAAGAGAAAGGCTCCCAGGACATTGCGCGCGGCCTGCTCGGGCACCGGGCGCGAAATGCTTTGCACCTCTTGCAGGACGGTCTTCCGCAGATCGAGCGTATCCGCGCGGTGCTGGGCGAAGTAGCCGACGGTGACATTGTGGCCGGGCGTCCGCTCGCCGGCTTCGAGCGGCAGCATCCCCGCAAGGATTTTCAACAGGGTGGATTTGCCGGCTCCGTTCGGGCCGACGAGGACGATCCGCTGCCCTCTTTCGACGCGGAGGTGAAGGTGATCATAGACGACGTGCTCGCCGTAGGCCTGCCGCACGCCCTCGAGGCTCATCACCCGCTGTCCGCTGCGCTGCGGCTGGGGGAATTTGAAATGCACGGTCGGCTCCTCCGATTCCGGCATCGCGATCCGCTCCAGCCGGGCGAGCTGTTTGACCCGGTCCTGCGCCTGCGCGGCTTTGCTGGCCTTTGCGCGGAACCGCGAGATGAACTGCTCGAGGTGTCCGATTTCCTTCTGCTGGTTCCGGTAGGCTGCGAGGTGCTGCTCCTCGCGGGCGCGCTTCTGTTCGAGGCACGCGTCGAAATTTCCATGGTAACGGATGAGCTTCCGGTGCCGGATTTCGACGATCCCCCGGCAGAGAGCGTTCAGAAATTCGCGGTCGTGCGAGATCGCAAGGATCGCGCCCGGATACCCGAGCAGGTGGTTTTGAAACCACCCGAGCGTCTCGAGGTCGAGATGGTTGGTCGGTTCGTCGAGAAGCAGGAGATCCGGCTCCTCGACCAGCAGGCGGGCCAGGTGCGCGCGCATGACCCAGCCCCCGCTCAATGCCCCCACCGGACGGTGAAAATCCTCTTCCCGGAAGGCCAGGCCGGAGAGGATCCGCTTCGCTGTGGCTTCCGCACGTCCGTCCGCCTCGTCCCCTGCGGCCAGTTCGAGCACCGTCGCGTCCGCCGCCGCCGAGGCTTCCTGCGGGAGGTATCCGCACCGCACGCCCCGCTGCAGGCTGATCGTCCCCTCGTCCGGCTCATCGGTCTTCAGGAGGAGTGAGAAAAGCGTGGTCTTCCCCGCGCCGTTCGGACCAATGAGCCCGATGCAATCGCCCGTATTGATCTGCAAGGAAGCCTCCTCAAAGAGGACGCGGCCGGCAAAAGATTTTGTAACACGGGAAACGGTCAGCATGGCAAGGAGCGGGAGATTCGTTCAGACAGGCCTGACCCGCAAGCGGAATACTCAGGATTTTTCCCGGAGGAGCACGACGGTGGAGCTGTCATCCGTGACTGTCAGCTTTCTCAAAAGAAAAACAACTTTTGACAATAGATGTCACGGCCGTGACATTTATTGTCGGCTCCCAAAACGTGCGGGGCTTCCGTTCCCGTGTTTCCTCATCCCCTCCGGCCTGGTGGTGGGGCCGCATTTTTCGGTTTGCGTCTGCCGGATAGGCGGTAAAGTGCCCATGATTTCATGATTTCATCCACTGAAAAACGTCTCCGCGAACTGCTGTCCGAACGCATCCTCATCCTGGATGGGGCGATGGGAACGATGGTGCAGCAATACCGGTTGCAGGAGGCCGATTATCGCGGCGTGCGATTTGCGGGCTGGACCGGCCAGGATTTGAAGGGGAACAACGATCTGCTCGTGCTGACGCGGCCGGATGTGATCCGTGAGATCCACGACGGCTACATTTCCGCCGGTGCGGACATCATTGAGACGAACACGTTCAACTCGACGGCGATCGCCCAGGCGGATTACGGACTGGAGGCTCTGGTGCCGGAACTGAACCGCGAGGCGGCCCGGCTCGCGCGCGAAGCGGCGGATGCCTGCACGGACCGTCATATCTTTGTCGCGGGGGCGGTTGGACCGCTCAACCGCACGCTTTCGCTTTCGCGCGATGTGAACGATCCGGGAAAACGCGACGTCACGTTTGAGCAGGTCGTCGCGGTGTATCTCGAGCAGGTGGAAAATCTTGTTGCGGGCGGGGCCGACATCCTCCTCCTCGAGACGATATTCGACACGCTGAATGCCAAGGCCGCGCTCTTTGCGATCACGGAATTCCTTGAGAGCCACCCCCGCCTGCCCGTGATGGTCTCCGGCACGATCACCGACCTGAGCGGGCGCACGCTCACCGGCCAGACGGTTGAGGCGTTCCTGAATTCGATCTCGCATTTTCCGCTTCTTTCGGTCGGGCTGAACTGCGCGCTCGGACCGAAGGAAATGCGCCCGTATATCGAGGAGCTCTCGCGCCTGGCCCCGTTCTTTGTCAGCACGTATCCGAATGCGGGCCTGCCCGACCCGCTTTCCCCGACCGGGTTTCCCGAGACCCCGGAGTCGCTCGCCCCGCAGCTCCGCGAATGGGCGGAACAGGGCTGGCTGAATCTCATCGGCGGGTGCTGCGGAACGACGCCCGCCCACATTCGTGCGATCGAGGAGGCGGTGAGGGGACTGGCTCCCAGAAAAATTCCCGAACGCAAAAAAACCCTGCGGCTCAGCGGTCTCGAACCGTTCACGGCGAGACCGGAGATCCCGTTCATCAACGTCGGGGAGCGCACGAATGTCACCGGATCTCCGAAGTTTTCCAAGCTGATCCTTGCCGGAAACTACGACGAGGCGCTCGCGGTCGCGCGGCAGCAGGTCGAGGCTGGCGCCCAGATGATTGATATCAACATGGACGAGGGCATGCTCGACGGGGCGGCCGCCATGACGAGGTTCCTGAACCTGATCGCGGGCGAACCAGACATTTCGCGGGTGCCGGTGATGATTGATTCCTCGAAATGGGAGGTCATCGAGGCCGGGCTCCGCTGCGTGCAGGGCAAGTCTGTCGTGAACTCGATCAGCCTCAAGGAAGGGGCGGAAAAGTTCCAAGCCAAGGCCCGGCTGGTCCGGCGGTATGGTGCGGCGGCGGTGGTCATGGCTTTCGATGAGCACGGCCAGGCGGACACGTTCGACCGGAAAATCCAGATCTGTTCGCGCGCCTATCGGATTCTCGTCGAGGAGGTGGGGTTCGCGCCGGAAGACATCATTTTCGATCCCAACGTCCTGACGATCGCCACGGGCATTGAGGAGCACAATGAGTATGGCATCGCATTCATCGAAGCCACACGCTGGATCAAGGCCAACCTTCCGTTCGCGAGGGTCAGCGGCGGCATCAGCAATGTTTCGTTCTCTTTCCGGGGAAACAATCCGGTCCGCGAGGCGATGCACACGGCGTTCCTTTTCCATGCGATCAAGGCGGGTCTCGACATGGGCATCGTGAATGCGGGCATGCTCGGGGTTTATGAGGAAATTCCGAAGGATCTCCTCGCCCTTGTCGAGGAGGTGCTTTTCAACCGCCGCCCGGATGCCACCGAGCGCCTGGTGACGTTTGCGGACACGATCAAAAGCCGGGCCAGCGGCAACACCGCCCCGACCGCCGACCTGTCGTGGCGCGAGGGGACGGTCGAGGAACGTCTCAGGCACGCGCTCGTCAAGGGGATCGTGGATTTTGTGGAGGCCGATACCGAAGAGGCGCTCGAGAAATACCGGCGCGCGCTCCTTGTGATTGAAGGCCCGCTCATGGACGGCATGAAAATCGTCGGCGATCTTTTCGGGGCCGGGAAGATGTTCCTGCCGCAAGTGGTGAAAAGTGCGCGCGTGATGAAGAAGTCGGTTGCCTGGCTCACCCCCCATATGGATGCCGAGCGTGCCGGGAACCCGGACGCCCGGCAGCAGGGCCGGATCCTCATGGCCACGGTCAAAGGCGATGTGCATGACATCGGGAAAAACATCGTGGGCGTCGTCCTGGCCTGCAACAACTACGAGGTGATCGACCTCGGGGTGATGGTGCCCTGTGAAAAAATCCTCGCCGCCGCGCGGGAGAAAAACTGCGACCTCATCGGGCTCTCCGGCCTCATCACGCCGTCGCTCGACGAGATGATCCATGTCGCCAAGGAAATGCAGCGCGAAGGGTTTGCGATCCCGCTCCTGATCGGCGGGGCGACCACCAGCAGGGCCCACACCGCCGTGAAAGTCGCCCGGCACTATGAGCCCGGGGTCGTGCATGTGCTCGATGCCTCCCGGTCCGTCAATGTGGCCAGCGCCCTTCTCAGCCCGGAGCAGAAGCCGGCATTTTTGGAAAAGCTCCATGCGGACTATGAAAACCTGCGCCGGGAACATGCCGGCAGGCAGGCCGGACATCCACAGCTCACGCTGGCGGAGGCCTCGGCAAACAAGTTCCAGGGGTCGTGGTCCGACATCGCGCGGCCTGCGAGGATCGGCGTCATCCCGTCGGACATTCCGCCCGGGGAACTCGTTCCCTTTTTCGATTGGTCGCCGTTCTTTCATGCCTGGGAACTGCGCGGGCGTTTTCCGGGGATTTTCGATGATCCCGAGGTCGGGCCCGAGGCGCGCAAGCTCTACGACGATGCGCGGCGCTTGTTGGATGAAATCGTCGCCAAACAACGCTTTCGTCCACGGGGAGTCATGGGCCTCTGGCGCGCCGCCAGCACGGGCGAGGACATCCGGCTTTTCACCGAATCCGGGGCTCCGCTCGACGTTCTGCACGGCCTCCGCCAGCAGCAGAAAAAGCCGGCCGGACAGCCGAACCTCTCGCTTGCGGACTTCATCGCTCCCGGGGCTTCCGGGTTCGAGGATTTCATCGGCGCGTTTGCCGTCACGGCCGGGCACGAGGTCCACGATGTCGCGGAGAGCTACGAGAAACAGCATGACGATTACCTCTCGATCATGACGAAGGCACTCGGGGACCGGTTTGCCGAGGCCTACGCCGAATGCCTCCACAAAAAAGCCCGCGAAATCTGGGGATTTGGAGCGGACCTGACCCCCGAAGAGCTGCTCCGGGAAAAATACCGGGGAATCCGTCCCGCGCCCGGCTATCCCGCCCAGCCGGACCACACGGAAAAATGGACGCTCTGGAAGCTGCTCGACGCGGAGCGCCACACCGGGATCACGCTCACCGAGAGCCTCGCCATGTTCCCGGCCAGCAGCGTGAACGGACTCTATTTCGCCCATCCGCAGGCGAAGTATTTTTCCGTCGGAAAAATCGAACGCGACCAGGTTGAAAGCTATGCCGCCCGCAAAGGCATGCCCGTCGAAGAAATCGAAAAGTGGCTCCGGCCGAACCTCAACTACTGATCGGGCGCGTCTCCGATTTGTTGCAACGGCCTTCCCGGAGGGGCAAAAAAAACGCCCCGGTGAGCACCGGGGCGTTTTGGGTGAAAGAGGGATTAGTAACGGCGGGCGGGACGGCGATCTCCACCGCCTCCGCTGCCGGACTCGCGGTCTTTGGCTTCGTTGACTGTGAGCTTTCTTCCATGGAGCTCCATGCCGTTAAATTTGGAAGAGGCCGCTTGGGCGCCTTCCGCATCGGACATGGTGACAAAGGCGAATCCGCGTGAGCGGCCGGTTTCTTTGTCGCTGATGAGAGCCGTCTCGCTGACGGTTCCGGCTTGGGAGAAAAGATCGTTAAGATCCGATTCGGTGGTGTCGAAGGAAAGATTCCCGACGTAGAGTTTGCTTTTCATAGTTGTGTTTCGAGGTCTGTTCTGTGCGGCTGTTTCCGTTTGCCGGATTTAAAATCGCCAATGAGAATTTGCGGCTCGCGCCGAAAGAAAAACACCTAGCAACCTACCATGCCCCCATAAGGGCCTCGTTTGGAATCATATGGCATCTTTGAGCCGATGCAAGAGGTTTTTTTGGCCAACGCGCGAAGGATTAGTGGAAGGCCGGGAGCAATCATGCGGATCGCCCCGACCGGGCAAGCAGACGCCGGTAAAGCTCTTCGTGGCGTTTTGCCGAGGCAGCCCAGGAGCAGTCGGCCGAGCGCGCGGCCCGGATGAGCGGCGTGATGTCGGTGTGGACCGCGCGGTGGATCGCATCCCTCAGGGCTTCCGTGGAATTGTGGTAGAAGACAAATCCGTTTCCCTGGCCGCTGACCGGATCGTAATCTTGGACGAACTGCCGAATGCCGCCGCAGTGGGCGGCGATGGGAATGACTCCGTTGCGCAGCGCGAGCATCAGAAGCTCGCCGCCCGGCTCGACCGGCCCTGGCAGCAGGAGGAAATCCGATCCGGAAAGAACGAGGTGGAGGAGATCGGCCCCCACCGATGTCATGTTGGCGAAGCGTCCGGCGTGGCGGCGCAGCGCGATTCCCAGAGCCATGCGGTCCTCGACCGGGCCGAGCAAGAGCACGCGGATTTCCTCCGCAGGGAGACGGTCGAGCACTTCGAGCAGGATGTCCACTCCGGCATCGTGCGTCGCGGAAGCATCGGCGAGGAAGATCCGGCCTGCGGGAGCGAGACCGGCCCGCACGAGCAGTTCGTTCCTTGTGCGGGACTTCTCTTCCGGCGGGAAGACCGGCCAGGCGGAGTCCTTGATCCCATCGGGGATGCCTTCCAATTTTGCACGCTGTTCCCGGAGGACGTTTTCGAGCCCGCAGCCGAATGCCGGAGTCTGCATTTCCGCCACGAACCGCCGTCCGGGCAGGACAACCGAGTCGGCGGCAAGAATTCCTCCCTTCAGGAGATTCATGCTCCCGAAGAACTCGAGGCTGCGCGCGGAAAATTCCTCCCCGGGAAGGTTTGTCAGCGCAAAGTCATAGCTCCAAAAATTCCCCTGGTATTCGAGGCGGTGGGGGGAGAGGACCGTGACGGCCGGCAGCCGCTGGTTCTTCACGAACACCGGGAGGAGCGCAGTCTGCCAGCCGTGGACATGGACGACATCGGGCGAAAGCCTGCGCACGAGCTCGACCACGCATTTTGTAAAAAAGATAAACCTTTCCGAGTTGTCCTGGTAGTCCCGTCCATCCGCACCGTAGAGCCCGCTCCGGTCGAAAAACTCGTCGCGGGCGACGAAGAGCACCTGCACGCCGCCCGGTGCCCGGGCCTCCAAAACTTCCGCGGGGAGCTTCGCGGGGCCGACGGGCACGGAGAATTTGATCTTCGTGCGTTTCACCTTGTGGGATTTCTCTTCCCGGATGCAGCGGTAATACGGAAGGACGACCGTCACCTCGTTGCCGGCCTCGCCGAGCTGCGCGGCCAACGCCAGCATCTCATCGGCAAATTCCCCGGTGCGTGCAAACGGAGCCATCTCGCTCGCTGCCATCAGAATCTTCATGCGCACATCCTGAAGGATTTCCCGCGCCGGAGTCGAATCTTAAAACCGGAGCCGCGGCGGCGCATCTGTTGCTTGAAATGCGGCGGGCTGGCTGGCATGATTGCTGACGATGGACACAATCAAGTATCTTCTTCCCGAAAGCGAAATCCCGAAGGCGTGGTATAACATCATGGCGGATCTTCCGTCTCCCTTGCCTCCCCCGCTGCATCCGGGAACCGGCGAGCCGCTCACGGCGGCGGAGTTGGAGCCGATCTTTGCGAAGGAATTGATCGCGCAGGAGATGAGTGTCGAGCGGGAGATCGAAATTCCCGCGGAGGTCCGGCAGATCCTCGCGCAGTGGCGTCCGTCGCCGCTCTACCGGGCGCGGCGGCTGGAGAAGGCGCTGGGGACCCCCGCCAGGATTTATTACAAATACGAGGGGACAAGCCCGAGCGGGTCGCACAAGTTCAACACGGCGCTGCCGCAGGTTTTTTTCAACAAGGCGGAGGGCACGAAACGGATCACGACCGAGACCGGCGCCGGGCAGTGGGGGTCGGCGCTTTCGATCGCCTGCTCGATGTTTGGGATCCCGTGCGATGTTTTCATGGTCAAGGTGAGCTTCGGTCATAAGCCGTATCGCAAGGCGCTCATGGAGACATTTGGCGGACGGTGCATTGCGAGCCCCAGCATGGAGACCGAGGCCGGGCGCGCGATCCTGGCGGCGGACCCGGAGTGTCCGGGCTCGCTCGGCATCGCGATTTCGGAGGCGGTCGAGGTGGCGGTCAAAAGGGCCGACACGAAATACTGCCTCGGCAGCGTGCTCAACCATGTCCTCCTGCACCAGACGGTGATCGGGCTGGAATGCCTGAAACAATTTGACCTCGCGGACGATTATCCGGACCTCGTGGTCGGATGCACCGGCGGGGGATCAAATTTTGCGGGCATCGCGTTTCCGTTCATCGGCGAGTCTCTGCGGGGAGGAAAAACGGCGCGCATGATTGCCGTCGAGCCGAGAGCCTGTCCGTCGCTCACAAAAGGCCGCTATGCATATGATTTCGGCGACACGGGCAAGCTGACGCCGCTCGTGAAAATGCACACGCTGGGGAGTTCGTTCATCCCGCCCGCGATTCACACCGGCGGCCTCCGCTATCACGGGATGGCCCCCCTCGTGAGCCATGTCCAGGAGCTCGGGCTCATCGAGTCGCGCTCCGTCGGGCAGTCGGACGTCTTCCGCGCCGGTGTCGCATTTGCCAAGGCGGAGGGGATCCTGCCGGCACCGGAGGCCTCGCATGCGGTGGCGGCCGCGATGGACGAAGCCGTGCGCTGCCGCGAAGAGGGCGTATCGAAAAGCATCCTCTTCAACCTCTGCGGCCACGGCCACTTCGACATGACCGCCTACATGAAATATGCGGCGGGCCAGCTCGAGGATTACGATTACCCCGCGGAGGAAATCGCCATGGCGCTTGCCGGGCTTCCGCCGGTCGGGCGGTAACCGGCAGCAAACGGAATTCCATCATGTCATCACCCCAACAACTCAAGGTCGGAATGATTGGCGGAGGCGGAGGCGCCTTCATTGCCAACCCTCACCAAAAAGCCATCCACTTCGACGGCACGCGCCGGGTGCATTCGGTGGCGTTGCACCCCGATCCCGAGGTCGCGATGAGGGAGGCCGCGAATTGGCCGTATCCCGTCAAAGGATATGCCAGCTACGATGCGATGATTGCCGCGCAGGCGACGCTCCCCGAGGAGGACCGCCTCGACTACATTCTTGTGGTCACTCCGAACTTCGTCCACTTCGATCCGGTCATGAAGGCGCTCGACGCCGGGATCCCCGTGATTTGCGAGAAGCCGCTCACGGTTGATCTTGCCCAAGCCGACAAGATCGTTGCCAAAGTGAAAGAGAAGAAAGTCCCGTTCGCGGTCGCGCACACCTATCTCGGGCACTGGAGCAGTTGGTTCAGCCGATGGATCGTGCAGAGCGGTCTGCTTGGAGAAATTCGCTGGGTGGACACCTGCTACCTGCAAGGCTGGCTGGCCGGCAAGTTGGAAGACACCGGCCAGATGCAGGCCGCCTGGCGCACCGACCCGGCGCGGGCCGGGGCTTCCGGCTGCGGCGGAGACATCGGCATTCACGCCTTGATGCAACTCCGCTTCGTTACGGGGCTCGAGGTCACCCAAGTCAGCGCGCACCTCGAATGCATGGTGCCCGGCCGTCCGATCGACGATCACTTCACGGTTTACGGCAGGCTCTCGAACGGGGGCAAGTGTCTCGTGCGCGCCTCGCAAATCTGCCATGGCTATAAGAACGACCTCGGGATTGTTGTCGCCGGCGCGAAGGGTCTCCTGCGCTGGAACCAGGAAACCGCCGAGTCCGTGACGATCTGTCTGCCGGGTCAGCCCGACCGGGTTTACTGGCGCGGTGCCGTGAATGGCAACGACGGATTCCTCAAGGAGGTGCCGGTGTGGCTGCTGAACGAGCCGACGGTGCCCGCCGGACACGGTGAGGCCTTCCACGACGCCTTCGCGCGTCTGCACCGCGAGTTCGAAAAAGATGTCCGCAAGTTCAAGGCCGGCGAGGCATGGGATTGCGACGGCAGCAAGTATGCCAACGTGCGGGATGGCCGCATGGGGCTTGCGTTCATTGAGGCGGCCGTTGCTTCCAGCCGAAATAACAACACGTGGACCGAGGTCGCGCCCGGCTGAACCCATCCGGATCTATCGGGCTTCTCTTTTGATCGGTCGAAAAGAAGCAAAAAATCGCACGGGGGTGCCCCGTGCGGCGCGTTTCAGGCCATCAGCACCGGACGGTCCGGCGGAGCCAGGAACTCCCGGAAAGCCGTCCGGAATTCTTTCCCCCTGAGCAGGCGCATGATCCGTCGTGCGGGGATCGTCAGGAAAATCCGGGTGGCGAGCCAGATTCCGAGCGCGGAAGTGACCAGGGCCTTCGCCCACAGGTTTGTGAACGGGAAGACCGGCCATCCGTAGTTCTCCGAGCCGAGAATCACGGCGAGGGCGGTCAGCCAGGCTGCCAAGCCCGGACGACGGAAGACGATCCCCTCGACGGCGGCCCACACGGCGACGAACGCGCCGAGCATCACATAGGAATTCGTCTCGGTGCGGGGATTGAAGAGCATGAGGTATATTGTCGAGAGGAAGAGCACCGTGAACGCGGAGCGGACGGCATCGGCTCCCCTGGCGACCCGCCAGCAGAGGCCGAGCGTGAGGGCACCGGCCAGCGCACGGACGGCGAGTTGAACCGCCGAGGGCAGGTTCAAGCCGAACACCCGGAACATGCCCGCGAAATCGCACCAGGATTTCCCCGTCGGCTTTCCCGCCTGCTGGAGGTTGTGCATGAAGGCCCCGTATTCGCCGAACGCATACGCCGGGTTCGGATGCGCGAGCGGCGCGATGGCCGTGACGACGAGGGCTGCAAGCAGGGGAAGGCGAAGCTTCGGATACAGAACTCCACAGAGCAAAATCGGGGCCAGGGCGATCGGCTTGAAAACCAGCGTCAGGGCGAGAAAGACGGCCGCCCACCACCACCTTTCCCTTGCGAGGGCAAGCGCGGTCAGGAGGAAGAGCGCTGCGAGCGGCATGTTCACCTGACCGTTCCGGGCGCTGGCAAAGGTGGAGGGGAGGACGAGCACGGTGGCGACCAGGAAGACCGTTTCCCGCTTGTCCGGAGCGAGGTGCGAGGCGGCGGCCCAAAGCGCCCATGCCAGTGAAGCCAGGCAGGTCAACCGCCAGAGCGGCTCGCCGACACGGTCGGGCAGGAGCTCATAAGGCGTGTAGAAAACCGCGAACTGCGGGAGATAAAGATACCCGTTCTTCTTGCGATACAGTGTCTTTTCCCCCCACCAGTTGTCGGTCGCGCGCTGGTATTCCAACGTGGCCGAACGGCCCGAGGGATTGACTGCAACGATGGTCGCGATGATCCCGGCATAGACGATCCAGATGAAAAGGGCGGCCCTCAGGCAGCGGGCGGCGGGAAGGCTGCGGAGAAAACACCAAAGCTTTTCCCACTGGGCTCGCAGCCGGCGAATCGCAGGAAGGTTGCCGGCGAAGCGACAGAGTTCTTCCCGCTTGGCTCGCATCTCGGGATGCGCAGACGGTTACCAGCGGAAGTGGGCGAATGCACGGTTGGCCTGGGCCATCTTGTGCATGTCGTCGCGCTTCTTGATCGCGTTCCCCTGTCCGGCTGCAGCGTCCTTGAGCTCGTAAGCCAGGGCATTTTCCATCGGGACGCCCTTGCGGTTGCCGGCAAAAGTGACGATCCAGCGCATCGCGAGCGCGATTTGGCGGTCGGCGGGGACTTCCATAGGAACCTGGTAGGTGGCACCGCCAACGCGGCGGGATTTCACCTCGAGGCGGGGCTTCACGTTCTCGATCGCCTTGTTCAACGTCTCCAAGGGATCAACGGTGTCGCTGCCTTCGCGGCTCTTGTCGATCGCTGTGTAAACAATGCGCTCGGCGATGGACTTCTTGCCCCGGCGCATGATGGCGCTGATCAGGCGGGCAACGACCGGACTGGCGTAACGGGCGTCTTTTTTAACTTCTTTGTGGATGACTCGGCGTCTGCGGGACATAGATTCGGATTGTGGATTGCGGGATGTTTTTCAGCGTGTGTGGCCTTACTTCTTCTTGGCTTTGGCACCTTTGCCGCCCTTGGCGTCTTCTTGACCGGGCTTCGGACGTTTGGCTCCGTATTTGGAGCGGCTGCGGCGACGGCCGTCCACTCCGAGGCTGTCGAGAGTTCCACGGACAATGTGATAACGCACGCCGGGAAGATCTTTGACACGACCGCCGCGGACGAGGACGATCGAGTGCTCCTGGAGATTGTGTCCCTCGCCCGGGATATAGGCGATCACTTCCTGGCCGTTTGTCAGGCGCACTTTGGCGACTTTGCGAAGCGCGGAGTTCGGCTTCTTCGGCGTGCGGGTCATCACCTGCACGCAAACGCCGCGGCGCTGAGGGCAGTTCACCAGAGCAGGCGACTTCGATTTGACCGTGATCTTGCGGCGTCCTTTGCGGACCAGTTGGTTGATTGTGGGCATTGGGTAATTCTTTTTGTCGAACCGCCAGATTCTCTGGGGCAATGAAAATCACACGTGGTGCAGATTCAGAATGCCCCGGCGTCATGCGGGAGGTGAGAAACTAATGGACCCTCACCACGGCGCAAGACAAAAATCGCGGAAAAGCAGAGAAAATTTTGCCTGCGACCCTTTCTTTGCGGCCCGCCGACATCGAGGATCTCGCGGCAGATGGATCAGAGTGGTCAGCAGGCGGTAAAGCGGGGCCGGATCCTCGATCTCTCACCCGCTTGCTCTGCAACCCCATCCTTCAATGAACAGGATTGAGGCTGGCCGCAAAACCGGGCGGGGGCAACGCCGCGATTGACACAGCCTCCGGGTCCCCGCATTTTTCCCGCGTGCATCTGTTTTCCTACATTGACGGACTCCTCCACTGCGAGGGCGTGAGCCTCGAAGAAATTGCGGCGCGGTTCGGAACCCCAACCTACGTTTATTCCGCCGGGACGATCCGGGGAAATTTCCACCGGCTCGACCGTGCTCTCTCTCCGCTCGACCACCTGATCTGCTATGCCGTCAAGGCGAACTCGAACCTCGCGGTGCTCGCCCTGCTCGCCAGCGAGGGGACCGGATTTGACATCGTGTCCGCAGGTGAGCTCTTCCGGGTCCTGAAGGCCGGCGGGCGCGCCGACCGCTGCACGTTCGCAGGAGTGGGCAAAACAACCGAGGAGATCGCCTATGCGCTCCGGGAGGGGATTTACTGCTTCAACGTCGAGAGCGAAGCGGAGCTCGTTCGCATCAACGACGTCGCGGGCATGCTCGGGCTTGTGGCCACCGTCGCCCTGCGCGTGAACCCGAATGTGGACGCGCGCACCCACAAGTTCATCTCGACGGGGAAAAGCAAAAACAAATTCGGGATCGGCCTCGACCGCGCGGCGGAGGTGTATGCGGCCGCCGGGGCCCTGCCGCATCTCCGGATCCGCGGGCTCCAGACCCACATCGGCTCGCAGATCCTTGAGACTGCACCGTTCGCGGAAGCGGCGGAAAAACTCGCCGTGCTGGTCGCGAAAATCCACGCCCGGCACCACCTCGAATTCTTCAGCATCGGCGGCGGGATCGGGATCATTTACGACGGCGCCCTCGCCAGCGGAAATCCCGACTGGTGGACAGCCCACCCGCTCCGGATGACCCCGGAGGACTACGCGGCGGCGATCATGCCGGCTCTCGAGCCGCTCGGACTCCGGATCCTTTTCGAGCCCGGACGCTTCCTCGTCGGCAATGCGGGAGTCCTTCTCTCGACCGTGCAGTATGTCAAAAAGACGCCGGCCAAGACGTTCACCATCATCGATGCCGCGATGAACGACCTCATCCGGCCCGCGCTCTACGAGGGATGCCACGAAATTGTTCCGCTGAAGGAATCCCGCGACGCGGCCGCGCCGATGGATGTCGTCGGCCCGGTGTGCGAAAGCGGCGACTTCTTCGCCCAGGACCGCGAGCTTCCGCCCCTCGCCGCCGGCGACGGCATCGCCCTGCTCAGCGCGGGCGCCTACGGATTTGTGATGTCCTCAAATTACAACTCGCGCCCGCTCCTCCCGGAGATCCTCGTGGACGGCAAGGACGTCCGCTGCATCCGCAAACGCCAGTCGCTCGACGACCTCATCGCGGGAGAAACCATCTAGTAAAGGACTGAGGCAGAGCGGGCGGCGCTCAAAGAAGCGGGGAAATTCCCCGGAAGAGTTCCTCCAGCCCCGATTTTTCCAAGGCCGAAATTCCGATCATTCGGACTTTGGGGAATTTCGCCTTGAACACGGCGGCGTTCTCCGCGGATTCCGCGAGATCCGACTTGTTGGCGATCACGGCGAACGGCCTTTTCAGGAGCGTGGGGTCGTAAAGCTTGAGCTCCTTGCGGAGGGACTGGTAATCGGCGATCGGGCTGCGTCCTTCGCTGCCGGCCATATCGAGGACGAAGAGGAGCATTTTGCAGCGGACGATATGGCGGAGGAACTCGTGGCCGAGGCCTTTGTTTTCGTGGGCCCCTTCGATGAGTCCGGGGATGTCGGCGACCGTGATGCGGCGGTATTCCGGGAGATCGACGACGCCGATGACCGGGTGGAGCGTCGTGAAGGGATAGGGTGCGGTTTTCGGGTGGGCTGCGGAGATGGCGCCGAGGAGGGTGGACTTGCCGGCATTGGGATAGCCGACGAGACCGATGTCGGCGATGGTGCGGAGTTCGAGGGAAAACCAGCCTTCCTCGCCCGGGTAGCCTTTGGTGTGCTGGCGTGGCACGCGGTTCGTCGAGCTTTTGAAATGCGTGTTCCCCTTTCCTCCATCCCCCCCTTTGCAAAGGAGGAACCGCTGCCCGTGCTCCGTGAGGTCGGCAATCGGCTCTTCCTCGACCGGTGCGCCGGGCTGCTGTCCCGCGCGGGAAATGATCGTGCCGGCCGGCACCTTGACGATCGTCGGCTGTGCGCTGCGGCCGTGCTTGTTTTTCCCCTTGCCGTGGCCCCCGCGTCCGGAACGGACAAGCGGCTCGAAAAAGAGGGCGACCAGATTGTCGGTATCGTGGTCGGCCTGGAGGATGATGTCCCCGCCCGTGCCTCCGTCCCCGCCATCCGGCCCGCCGTGCGGGATGAATTTTTCCCGCCGGAAGCTGCAGCATCCGCTGCCTCCGTCGCCGGCTTTGGCATGAATGCGAATCTGATCAACAAATCTCATGCTTGAAGAGTAAACGGGTGTTCGCATTCTGTCACGCATCGTGGGAGGAACGCATCCTTCGGGCTGATAGGAAATCGCTTTTCGGCCATCTAGACGTTGGCCCGTGCCGGATAAAAGGGTCTTCCCTGTTGATGTATGCAGGGAAAGAAGCACGCGCTGAGCCCCCCATGCTTTCACTGGCTTGCAGTGTGCGGAAAATATTTTCCAGAGATCTTGCCAAACCGCCGGGATGAAGGCAGTTTTTTCTGCCTATGAGCAGACTTGAAGGCAAAGTATTGGTGGCGCAGGGTGGCGGGCCCACGGCCGTGATCAATCAAAGCATCGTGGGGGTGACCCTCGAAGCGCGAAAATTCTCCCAGGTCACAGCCGTCTATGGAGCGATCCACGGCGTGCGGGGGATCATCGAGGAGGATTTTATCGACCTCACCCGCGAGACCACGCACAACCTCGAGCGGGTCGCCGACACCCCGTCCTCCGGGCTCCTTTCCACCCGCGACAAGCCGGACGAGGAATACTGCTCCCGCATGTTCAGGGCGATGCAGAAGCACGACATCCGCTACTTCTTCTATGTCGGCGGCAATGACTCATCCGACACCGTCCGCATCGTCAATGAGCAGGCGGAATCGGCGGGCTACGACTTCCGCGCCATCCACGTTCCCAAGACGATTGACAACGATCTCGCGGTGAACGACCACTGCCCCGGCTTCGGATCCGCCGCGCGTTTCGTCTCGCAGGCGTTCATGGGCCTGAACCTGGACAACCGCGCGCTGCCCGGCGTTCTGATCGGCGTGGTCATGGGCCGTCATGCGGGGTTTCTCACGGCCGCCTCCGCGCTGGCCCGCAAATATGTGGATGACGGTCCGCACCTCGTCTATGTGCCCGAGCGCGCGTTCTCGATCGAGCGATTCCTCGCCGACGTGGATCGCGTTTACAAGGAACACGGACGCTGCATCGTCGCGGTTTCCGAGGGGATCCAGGATGAAAAAGGCGAAAGCATTGCCACAAAGCTCGCGGGCGAGGTCGAACGCGATGCCCACGGGAACGTGCAGCTTTCCGGAACCGGCGCGCTGGGCGATCTGCTCGGCGACGAGGTGAAGGCGAAGCTCAAGATCAAACGCGTGCGGTCCGACACCTTCGGCTACCTGCAGCGCTCCTTCCTTGGCGTGGTCAGCAACCGCGATGCGCACGAGGCCCGCGAAGTCGGCGAGATCGCCGTCCAATATGCCATGTGGGACAACGTGGACGGATCGGTCGTCATCCGTCGCCCGGTGCTGAACTACAGCGCTTCCTACGACCTCGTCAACATCCGCGAGGTCGCCGGCAAGACCCGGCACATGCCCGACGAATTCCTGATTGCGGACGGCAACCATGTGACGCCCGCCTTCCTGAACTACTGCCGCCCGCTGGTCGGCTCGAACTTCCCCGAGTTCCACCGCCTCCGCGCCCCGCGCGTTCCGAAGATCGAAGGGTAGTCGCGTCCGACGGCGTTTCCCGGAATTGGCGGCAGGCTGCGCCGCCAATCCTCGTGGCTTCTACTTCAAGGCTTTTTCGACCCAGTCGGCGAAGGCTTTCGGTCCGCCTTCGACGTAGTTGGCCCGCGCGAGTTCCTTGCCCTTGCTGTCGAGAAGAACGAGCGTGGGATATCCCTCGATTCCGTATTTTGCCTGCAACTCCGAGTTCTGCTTTTTTACCTCGGCGGATTGCGGCTTGCTTCTCGGGAAATCGAGTTCGACGAGAACAAGGTTCTTTTCGGCGAACTTCTTGAAGTCGGCTTGTGAGAACGTTTCCTTGTCCATCTTGATGCACCAGCCGCACCAGTCGGAACCGGTGAAGTCGAGCAGGACCGCCTTGTTTTCCTTGGAGGCCTGCTCCAGGGCTGCCTTGTAGTCGGTCTGCCAGCCTTCGCCCGCGAAGACGGACGATGCGCCGAGGAGGATTGCGGAGAGAATGAGGTATTTCATATTGGGCATTACTCTCGCTCCGGTTTTGAAAAATTCAAATACAAAGCGCTGCGCCCGGTTTGAAAAATGACAGAGATCGTCCTGGCAGAAGGAATTTTTTTGGTCGTCTTTGCAAAAATGTCCCCGGGGTCCAAGCCGGACACTGATCGCCGGAACGTGGCTTCCGGGGTCAGGCCACTGCGGGGTTGTTTCCCGAGAGGCAAAAACCGGGAAGGCGCGGAGTGCTACCGGCGGGGTCCGCCCACTCTGCCGTAGCCGACCATGCCCATTTCGCCCCAGCCCGCTCCGCCGTATCCACCCCAACCGCCCCAGTCGCCCCAATTCTGGGAGGCCATCTGGTTCATCTGTGCCGCCTCGAGGTTCTGGTTGCTGATTTGATTGGCAATGCGGAGCTGCTGGTAAGCCTGATACTCGCTGGGACCGCCCACGTAGGCCTGGTTGTTCTTCAGATCGGGCAGGACGTAGTAGGTTTTGCCCTGGTGGGTGATGCGCGTGACTTTGTCCTTGGGCAATGTCGGGAGAAGAGCCACCTGGTCTGGTTTGACCGGAGTGATGACCTGGAATCCGGCGGCAATGGCCATGTTCTCTTTGTTCTTGAGCTCGGTGGCGCAGCCCACGACCACGGCGAGCAGCACGATGACGGCGAGGATTTTTGGGATGGGATTTTGCATGGGAGTCATTGTAACGAAATCCGGATGTCTGTCCAGATTGCAGGACAACAACAGGCGAACATGACCGGCGAACTCCAGGCTCCGTTCGCCCGCCACAACAACGGGGCCGCGCTGAGCGCGAAGGCGGTTTTCAAGCCGACCAAGGAATTCCATGCCGCCCGCCATGCGAAATGTGGAATTGCAAGAACGCATTTTTTCAGGGGCCGATTGAGATGCCGGCGCCTCTTATTGCCGAAGGCGGAACCCCGAAGCGCTTGCGAAACGCCCGGGAAAAGTAGAAGGGATTTTCATATCCGCTCGCTGCGGCGACCTCTTTGACGTTCAGGCGCCCTTCGGCGAGGATCCCTCGCGCCGTATCCAAGCGGCGCGTCTCCATGTAATGGAACGGCGTCATCCCGGTGGTCCGGTGGAAAAGCCGGTGGAAGTAGTTCGGAGAAAGGCCGGCATGCGCTGCAGCCTCAGCAAGCCCTGGATTGTTCGCGAACTCCGAGTCCATAAAGTCAATGGCAGGCTTGAGTCGTGCGAGGGTATCGAAATGCAAGTCTTTTTCAGTGATGCTCACGACATTTTCGAGCAAATCCGCGGTCAGAAACATGAGGATTCCCTCGATGCGGCACACGAGAGCGGGAGGGGCATCGATGCGCGGATGGTTTTCCGTCCGCTCCGGCTCGTCGAAGAGTTCCTTCACACGACGGAATGAAGGCGCGATCCAGCCATGGAGGGAAAGCGGCCACGAATGGATGGATGCCACCCGGAGCAAGATGCGGTGCAGGAAATAGGAATCCGGCACGAAGTGAAGCCAGTGGACATTCATGGACCGAAGGCATTCCTGGCGCACCAGATGGTAGCCGGGAATGAAATAGAGCCGCCCTGGTGCGAGCCGTGCCGTCTCGCCTTTCAACACGACACTTGCCGTTCCGGAGACGGGAAGATAACATTTGAAGCACCGGTCAAGTGATCCAGAAACGCGTGTCCATGCGGGCGTGCAAAGATGTTGCCCTCCAGAAATCAGGCTTAGATGGAAGTTGTCGAGCATGCCTGCCTCGGCGGCGTAAGATGCGAGAATAAGATAGTGCATGGCTTTGTCAAGAATGTGCATTTACGCGCAGGCGTGCCAACTGCCAGAATGGCCGTTTACTCCCCGCCGCAGGAATTCCGTTGGGCGATGGGGAAATGAAGGAGGAACAATCATCCTATGAAAAGCAAAGAACGCATGATGCGCGCGCTGGCGCTTGAGAAGCCCGACCGCCTGCCCGTCACTGTCCACCAGTGGCAACAATATCATCTCGACACCTATCTGGGCGGAGTGGATGCCTTGGAGGCATTCCTCATCACCGGTATGGACGCCCAGATCCAATACTTCGAGGCCATGGGCCAGTTCTGGATTCCCGACGCGGAGAAATTCATCGTCTCGACCCCCGAGTGGCGGGAGGAGGTCACGGTGATCAAGGACGATCCGAACGACAAACTGCTCGACCATGCCATCCACACGCCCGGCGGCACGCTGACCTACAAGACCGGCGGCAACCGCACGACGACATGGATCCTCGAATACCTCATCAAGAAGCACGAGGACGTCGCCCTTATCGCGAAATACATGCCGGTGGCGAAGCTCAACAAACAAGCCATCGCCGCCGAGTACGACCGGATCGGCGACGATGGCATCCTGCGCGGGTTCGTCTGGGGCGACCAGGCCGGCTGCTGGCAGCACGCCTGCTGCCTGATGAGCGAGGAGGAACTGATCCTCGAGGCGATGGACAACCCGGAGTGGGTTCACTCGTTGTTGAATGCGCTGCTCGAAAAGAAGCTGCGGTTTGTCGGGGAATCGCTGATCGGCGCGAAGTTCGACTTGATCGAGACCGGGGGCGGGGCCGGAAGCGACACGGTGATCTCGCCGGCGATGCACGAGGAGTTTTGCCTGCCCTACGACCGGCAGATCCACGACGCCCTGCACTCTGCCGGGCACCGCTCGACCTACCACACCTGCGGAGGCATGATGCACATCCTCGACCTGATTATCCAAAATGGCACCGATGCCTCGGAGACGCTTTCCCCTCCGGGGACAGGGGGGAATATCACCGGCCCGGAAAAAGTCCGGGAGAAGTTCTCCGGGAAACTTGCGATGATCGGCGGCATGGACCAGTTCAACGTGCTCACGTCCGGCAGCCCGGAAAAAATCGTTGCCGAGACCCGGCGGCTATTCGAGGGGTTCGGAAAGGACGGCGGCTACATCTGCTCGGCCAGCGACCACTTCTTCGAGACCCCTGTCGAAAATCTCAAAATCTTCGCCCGGGCGTCCAGCGAATGCACCTATTGAATTCGAGCGGCAGTGCTTGGCAGTCGCCCAGCGTCTTTTTCCTTTTCAGTAATCAATCCCGGTGAATGCCCCTCTAAGTCATCTCGACTGGACGATTATCGCTGTTTACCTGCTTGCCGTTGTCGGGCTCGGCGTAGCAGCGGGCTTCCTCCACCGAAAAGGGGAGCGGGGCGGCGAGGGAGGGCATTACTTCCTTGCAGGCAACACGCTCAAATGGCCGGTGATCGGGCTCGCCATGTTTGCGGCGAACATCTCGACCGTCCATCTCGTCAGCCTTGCCGAGGCGGCTTACAAATACGGGCTGGTATTCGGCAATTTCGAGTGGATGGCCGGGTTCACGCTCATCCTTCTTTCGCTCTTTTTCGCGCCGCTTTACCTGCGGTCAAAAGTGGCGACGCTGCCGGATTTTCTTGAGCGCCGATTCAACCGCGGCTGCCGCGATGTGCTCACGGTCGTGTCCTTGTTCTCGGCCATCGTTATCCATATGGGCGTGGCACTTTACACGGCGGCCTGGGTGCTGCGCGGCATACTCGGCCTGGCACCCGGGGCAACGATCCTGGGAATGGATGCGTTGATGTTCTTCATCGTCGGGCTTGGCGTGCTGACCGGCGTTTACACGATGGTGGGCGGGCTGCTTGCCGTCGTCTGGACGGAAAGCGTGCAGACGTTGCTGCTGCTTGTCGGAGCAGTCGTGATCACGGTGGTCGGCTACATGAAAGTCGGCGGATGGACTTCGCTGGCGCACACGCTTGCGACGCATCCTCATCCCCTCGCGGCGGATGCCGCCAGCAAGATCACATGGGGAACCGAGAACTTTCTCCATATGGCGCGCAGCGCCGGCGATCCCTCCGGTCTGGCGTGGTATTCCATCCTGCTCGGCTACCCGGTGCTCGGCATCTGGTATTGGTGCTGCGACCAGACCATCGTCCAGCGCGTGCTGGCGGCCAAGGATGAGAAGCACGCCCGGCTCGGCCCCCTGTTTTGCGCGTTCCTGAAGATCTGGCCGGTCTTCTTCTTCGTGCTGCCCGGCGTGATCTGCGTGGCGCTTGTTCAGCAGAACGCGTTCGGCGGCGCGGCACCGCAAACCGCAGCCGACACCTACACTTTCCTGATCGCCCACCTGCTGCCGGTCGGGCTGAAAGGCCTGGTCGCCGCCGCGATGCTCGCCGCCGCGATGCAGACCTGCTCGGCCGCGCTGAATTCCACGGCGACGCTGGTCGCGTATGATCTGTTCAAGAGATACAAACCCGACATTGGCGATCACAAGCTCGTGACCATCGGCAAGGTCACCACCGTGGCGGGGACCATCCTCGCCATTGCAGCGTCCCCGCTGTTCGGCCATTACACGACGATTTTTGAAGGGATCAGCAAGCTCATTTCCTACGTCGCCCCGCCGATCACCGCCGTCTTTCTGCTCGGGGTGTTCTGGAAGCGTGCCTCCGGAAAATCCGCCTTCATCACGCTCGCTGCCGGGATGCTCCTGGGGTTCGTGACGTTCTACCTCGACTGGAACAACATCTACCGCGGAGATTTCATGCTCATTGCGTTTCTGCTGCTCGTGGCCTGCCTGGCCATCATGGCGGCGACAACCTTCCTCTTCCCCGAAAGGCTCAAGGACGAGGCGCGGCCGCTGGTCTGGGACAACTGGAGCGAACCGCTGCGGATGAAATGCGGCTCCGGCCTTTCGGATTACCGCGTCATGTCCGCGGTGATCCTTCTTATCTTCGTCGGGCTCTACCTGACTTTCCGTTGAATCGTCCCGCAGAAAACATGCTCTATTGGAAACACCCTCTCGACTGCGTCCGCACCCCGGGCTGGCCGGGGCTTGGCGACTACCGGATCCTTGCCGCCGCAACCTCTGTTTGCTTTGTCGTCCTCTACTTCCTGTTCAAATAACCTTTCCCATGAAAATCCTTGCTTCCCTTCTCGCTTCCATTGTGCCGATCACCGATTCCTGCCGGGCACTCCGTCCGGACAACAATGGATGCCGCCTGAGCAAGTGATGCACTTGGATTGAGGGTTGCCCTGCTCAGCTCCTGCGCGTCATCCTGCCGGCGGTGGGCAGGACAACAGGCCTCTGTCAACGGTTGCGAATGGTCTTGCGGTAATCCAGCGGAGTTTTTCCGGATTCGGCTTTGAATGCGTAGGCCAGATATTCCGGTGAGCCAAAGCCGCAGGCTTCGGCAACGTCTGGAATCGGCAGGTCGGTTTCGATGAGCAGATGGCGGGCGCGTTCGAGATGCGCCCGGCGAATTTCGGAGGCGGGTGACCGGTCGAGGAATTGCAGGAATTTTCGTTCGAGCACTCGACGGGAGAGGCCGGCACTGCGGGCGACATCGCTGACTTGTATGCGTTGTCCTGCGTGACTGCGAATGAAAGCCATCGCTTTGACCAGGGAGGGATCGTTGATTGCCAGAGTATCGGTCGATTGCCGTGTCACGACATTGACGGGCGGGATGAGCGTGGGTTCCGCCGGCGCGGGCTTTCCACTCATGAGCTGGTGGAGGAGTTGGGCCGCTTGGTAGCCGATCTGTTCGGCGGCCACCAAGATGGCGGAGAGCGGGGGATGCACATGCTCGCAGAGCACATCGTCGTCGGAGCCGCTGAGCACGGCGACTTCCTCGGGCACAAGAATGCCGACGGAATGGCAGGCGTAGAGGATTTCGCGGCTTCCGCTCGCATTCCAGGTGAGAATTCCGATGGGTTTGGGCAGGCTTTTGAGCCATTCTCCCAGCTTTGCCAGATCCAGATTCCAATCCGGCTCTGCTCCCGTGTGTGGTTTAACGGCATAGATCTGGCACTCGGAGCCATGTTCACGCACGGCATCCATGAAGGAATTCTGCTGTTCTGTGACATAAGATACTCCGAGAAGGCTGAAGTAGGCAAAATGTTCGAAGCCCCTCTCGACAAAATGTTCCAGCGCCATTCCGGCGGCCTCCCGCATAGCTGTGGTAACGGTGGGAAAAGGCTCGATGGGCAGTTGGATGCCGGAAACATTCACCACGGGAATTCCCAAAGCCCGGAGTTCGTTGCCCATGCCCGCCTTGTTGATCCGCGCAATGACCCCCTCACCTTGCCAACCCTTTGGGATGCGCAAGTGCTCCTCCAAGCCGCGCGCTTCAATGAAAAGCTGCCAGGTCTCGTGCTTCCGCACATAGTTGCTGATCCCTTGAATGATCCGTCGCCCCCAACTCGACGAGGTATCCACCAAGATGCCGACCCGCGGGATCATGGAGATTTTTTGGATCAAGGGAGTTTTCATCTTTCGCATGAAATGGCGTGTTTTCTTAGAATAAACACGCATTAGTGTATAGCAAAAATCTGTCCGATGTCATTAATTGTGGAAACATGAGTTGCTCCTGCCATAAACGGCTGACGGTCACCCCCGCCGTCCCCGGTCGCTTTTTCCTCTTCGCCGGTTTTTTGGGGGCGGAAACGCTGCGCAACGAGACCACCGGGCCCGACGGCCAAAAACAAGCGTCCGAAACCGCAAAACTTTTCCGATGAAAATTCCCGGGCTTCGCTGGTGGATCGTCTCGCTTCTGTTTTTGGCGGCGGTGCTCAACTATGTGGACAAGAACACGCTGGCCCTTCTTGCGCCCACGATCCAGCGCGATCTGGGGCTGACCGACCAGCACTACGCCAATATTCAAAACGCGTTTCAAATCGCCTACACGATTGCGTTGCTCGCGTCCGGATTGATCGTGGATCGTCTGGGGCCGCGAATCAGCCTTGGGCTGTTCGTGGGTTGGTGGTCCGTGGCGAATGTTCTGACCTCGCTCGCGCGTTCGGCCGTGTCGCTCGGCGGGTTCCGCTTCGCGCTCGGGTTGGGGGAGGCGGGCAATTGGACCGCATCGCCCAAGTCGGTTTCCGAGTGGTTCCCGGCCAAGGAGCGGGGGTTGGCGATTGGCATCTACACGGCAGGCACTCCCATCGGCATGACGCTGGCCCCCCTTTTCATCATCTGGCTGGCGGGAGCATGGGGATGGCGCTCGACATTCATTGTGACCGGGTTGCTGGGGCTGGTCTGGCTGGTGCCCTGGCTGTATCTTTATCGGTCCGTCAAGTCGCATCCGCTCATGACAGAAGTGGAGAGGGAATGGATCACATCCGGCAATGCCGCCGAGCAGGAGATGGCGGACAGCGAGCCGAAATGGACGTGGCTCGGTGCTTTTTGTCGGGTTGAAGTTTGGTGCCTGCTGATCGGACGGATGCTTTCCGATCCCGTGTGGTTTTTTTACCAGAACTGGTTTCCCAAATACTTGGTGAGCGTCCGCGGCCTGGAACAGACGGATGTGAAAATCACTTGGGTGATGTTCCTGGCCGCCGGGGTCGGAAGCCTCGCGGGAGGCTGGATCGCGGGCCGTTTCATCAAGCGCGGCCGCCAGGCGGCGCGCGTGAGGCTGTTCGTCATGCTCGGGTGCGCCCTGTTCATGCCGCTTTCGCCGCTGGTGGCATTCGCGCCCACCGCAGGCATGTCGCTCGCGTTCGCCTCGATTATTGTTTTTGCCCATCTGGCCTGGCTGACAAACATCAGCGCTCTGGTGGTTGACATCGTTCCGAAAGCGTCGCTCGGGATGGTGTTCGGCATCGTGGCGGCCGGCAGTTCCGTGGGTGCGATCCTTATGAACGACCTGATCGCATGGCTTTTGAAAAACCACTCCTATACGAACTGGTATGTCATCGCGGGGTTCCTTCACCTCCTCGTCATCCCCCTCCTGATCTGGGGGGTGTTGCGCCGCAAAATGCCTGCCATCCCATCCGCCTGATCCCATGACAAACGAACCTCCTTCGGACAGCCCGCGCCCGCTCCATTTGCAAAATCTCGAATGCGATCTGGTCGTGGTTGGCGGCGGGTTGGCGGGCGTGTGTTGCGCCATCACGGCCGCACGCGCCGGCATCAAAGTGACGCTGATCCAGGACCGGCCCGTGCTTGGCGGCAACGCGTCGAGCGAAGTCCGGCTCTGGATTCTCGGCGCGACTTCGCATCTCGGGAACAACAACCGGTGGGCCCGCGAAGGCGGCGCAATTGACGAGATCCTCGTCGAAAACCTCCATCGCAACCCGGAGGGCAATCCGCTGTTTGTGGATGCGCTGCTCCTCGAAAAAGTTGTCTCCGAACCGAATATCACGCTGCTGCTGAACACCAGCATCCATGATCTCGAAAAGTCGGACGCCGACACGATCCGGGCGGTGAGCGGCTTTTGCGCCCAAAACTCCACGCTTTACCATGTGAGGGCGCCGTTATTTTGCGATGCCTCGGGCGATGGCATCGTGGGCTTCCTGGCAGGTGCGGCGTTTCGCATCGGGGCGGAATCCCGAAGCGAGTTTGGCGAAAAGTTTGCCCCGCTCGAGGGAAACGGCGATCTGCTCGGCCACTCGATTTACTTTTCCTCGAAGGATGTCGGGCATCCGGTGAAGTTCATTCCGCCAAGCTTCGCGCTGGCCGACATCACGAAGGTCCCGCGTTTCCGTGACTTCAATGCGCGGGACTTTGGCTGCAAGCTGTGGTGGATCGAATGGGGCGGCCTGCTCGACACGGTTCACGATACCGAGACGATCAAGTGGGAGTTGTGGAAAGTGGCCTATGGCGCCTGGAATTACATCAAAAACTCCGGGAAGTTTCCCGAGGCCGCGAACCTGACCCTCGAGTGGGTGGGCACGGTGCCGGGCAAACGCGAAAGCCGGCGCTTCGAGGGCGATTACATGCTCACCCAGCAGGATGTGGTCGAGCAGCGGGAGCACCCCGATGCGGTCTCATTCGGAGGCTGGGCGATTGACCTGCATCCGTCGGATGGCGTCTTCAGTGAAAAACCCGGCTGCACCCAGTGGCATTCGCGCGGGCTTTACCAGATTCCTTACCGCTGCCTCTACAGCCGCAACATCGGCAATCTTTTTCTGGCAGGAAGGATCATCAGCGTCACCCACATCGCCTTTGGTTCGACGCGCGTGATGGCCACCTGCGCGCACAATGGCCAGGCCGTGGGCATGGCGGCGGCGATCTGTTTGGGGCGCGGAGCCAGGCCGCGCGAACTTGGTGGCGGTCCTGGCTTTGAGGAACTCCGACGCAAACTGATTTGCGCCGGTCAGTTTATTCCGGGCGCAAGCCTTCAGGATCCGCACGACCTGACGCCGAAGGCCATCCTTACCGCATCGAGCGAACTTTGTCTGGCCTCCCTGCCTCCTTCCGGAGAAACCCGCGTGCTCGACGATGCCGTGGCGATGATGCTGCCGGTGCGCGCCGGGGCGATGCCTGCGGTGACATTCCTCATCGATGCGGCCGGGGATACCGGGTTGCAGGCCGAGTTGCGCGTGAGCGAAAAGCCCGGCAACCACACCCCCGATGTCACGCTCAAAACGCTTCGCATCCCGCTCGCAGGCGGCGCGAAGCAGGCCGTGAAGATCGACTTCGACGCGACGATTGACGTCCCGCGCCAGGCCTTCGTGTGCCTCATGGCAAATCCGGCTCTGGCGGTTCATCTGAGCGATCAGCGCGTCACGGGCGTGCTCGCTGTTTCGCAGAAATTCAATCGTGCCGTGGCGAAATCCCCCCGGCAGGATCCGCCGCCGGATTCCGGGATCGACAGCTTTGAATTCTGGATTCCGGGACGTCGCCCCGAAGGCAAAAACCTCGCCGTCACGCTGGATCCGCCTCTCGACGTCTTCGGGGTCGCCAACCTGCTCAACGGCATCGCCCGCCCGACGCACCAGCCGAACGCCTGGGTGGCTGCCTTCGACGATGCGCGTCCGGAATTGACCCTCGCTTGGGACGCCCCGCAGGCGATCCAGCGCATCGAGCTCGCCTTCGACACCGATTTCGACCATCCGCTCGAATCCGTCCTCATGGGCCACCCGGAACGCATCCTGCCCTTCTGCATCCCGGCCTTCGAGGTGAAGGACGCCGCCGGAAAGCTGCTGCATCGCTGCGAGGAAAATCACCATTCGCGCTGCACCGTTCTCTTATCCGAGCCGGCGGTCACCGGCTCGCTCGCCTTCACTTTTCAACGGCCATCCGCACTGATCCCTGCCGCTCTGTTTGAGGTCCGCTGTTACGCATGATGAAAATCACAGGCCTTGCTGTTGTCGCCCTTTTGGTGAGCTTTGCCCGCGTTTCGTCGGCCGACGTGCGCCTGCCGGCGATATTTTCGGATCACGCTGTCCTGCAGCGATCGGAAAAAGTTCCGATCTGGGGTTGGGCCGGGGCAGGAGAGGAAGTTTCGGTGACGCTGGGTGCGGCCGCTGCCAAAACCAATGCCGATCCCGCTGGAAAATGGCGAATCAACCTCGACCTTTCCAAAATTGCCGATGGCCCGTTTGAATTGGTGGTTCGCGGCAAGAACGAGGTGAAGGTCGCGGATGTGCTCGTCGGTCAGGTTTGGGTTTGTGTCGGGCAATCCAACATGGAAATGAAACTCGGAGCGACGAAGGATGCGAAAGAAGTCATCAGTCAGACGAACAACCCGCTGCTGCGGCATTTCAAAGTGGAACGAAAAGCCGTCGCCACGCCGGTCGAGGATGTTGTGGGAAAATGGGTCGTTGCAGATTCCCGCGGTTTGTCGGAATTCAGCGGGATTGGCTTTTACTTCGGGCAGTCGCTCCAGGCCGATCTTAATGTGCCGGTTGGCTTGATTCACTCTTCATGGGGGGGAAGTCTCGCGGAGTCATGGATGAGCCCGGAAGCTTTTGCCGGTGACAAGGAATTAAAGGCGCGCGAAATGGAAATGCTCGCGAGGGTGGATGCCGCCGCCAAACCGGACGAATCGGCCGAAGGAACCGGCCCTCAGAAGGCAATTCCGCCGAGCAAGTCGCCTTCCTACCTGTTCAATGGGATGTTGGTTCCCATCATTCCCTACGCGATCAAGGGCGCGATTTGGTATCAGGGCGAATCGAATGCCGGCTCGGGCCAGGCGCCCTTTTACCCCAGACTTCTCACCGCCATGATCGGAGACTGGCGGAAACGCTGGGCGATCGCCGACCTTCCGCTCTACATCTGTCAGCTTGCCAACAACCAGATCAAGCGAAACACCCCGGGCCTGGCCAGCACTTGGGCGGAATTCCGGGAGGGGCAAACGAAACTCCTCGCCACACCCAATACCGGCATGGCCGTGCTGATCGACATTGGTGAGGAGGGAACGGTCCACCCTCGCAACAAGAAGGATGCCGGAGAAAGACTGGCCCGGATCGCCCTGGCAAAAACCTACGGGAAAGACGTGGTCTGGTCCGGCCCTGTTTTCGAATCTGCTTCGGTGGAGGGCGATAAAATGAGGCTCAAGTTTGCTCACATCGATGGCGGTCTGGTCGTCCGCCCGCTGCCCGAGACTTACCAGCCCAGGTCGATCGATCCCAAAAGCGTTCCGCTCGTGCGCAATAGTCCCCAGAGTGAGATCGAGGGTTTCATTATCTGCGGCGGCGACCACAAGTGGGTTTGGGCGGACGCGAAGATCGATGGAGACTCCGTCCTGGTCTGGTCGCCGCAGGTGCCCAAGCCTGCCGCAGCGCGTTATGCATGGGAGAACAATCCCACGTGCAATCTTTACAATGGCGCCGGCCTGCCCGCCGGGCCGTTCCGCACGGATAACCTGCCCGGCACCAAGCTGCCAAAAGCGCCGGGGTTGTAACGCAGGAGTTTCCAGATATCCGACAACCAGCCTATTTCACAACTTTTAGCTATGAACCGCAAAACGAAACCCAATCCTCCAAAAAGAACCGACGGGAGAAGCTCCGTTATCAGGGCTTCGGTGCTGCTGCTGGTGTCAACGCTTGCAACGACCTTGACCGCCGCGCCTGCCAATCCCGACCCGAACCTCCAACTCTGGTATCTTCAACCGGCTCAAGACTGGGAAGAGGCTTTGCCGGTCGGGAACGGACGGTTGGGGGCGATGGTTTTTGGCGGCGTGCCGGAAGAGCGGATCCAGCTGAATGAAGGGAACATCTGGTCCGGCAATCGCAAAGACTACGACCGGGTCGGCGCATTCAAGTATTTTCCCGAGATCAGAAAAATGATTTATGACGGAAAATACAAAGAGGCCCAGGCGCTGGTCAAAAAGGAGGTTCTCGGCGAACGGCCGCTGGGATCTTATCAGCCGCTCGGGGATTTGATCCTGAAATTTGAGGGCGTTGAAAATCCGACGGAATACCGCCGGGAACTGAATCTCGACACGGCCGTTGCGCGCGTGTCGTATCGCGCCGGCGATGCGCTTTATACGCGGGAGGTTTTCTCCAGTGTCCCGGATCAGGTGATTGTTGTCCGGCTCACCTGCGACAAGCCCGGGCGGGTGACGTTCAACGCGCAACTGAGTCGCGAGGCCGATGCGGAAAGCGCCTCGCAGGGTGACCGTGGGCTCGTGCTTCGCGGACAGCCACACCGCGGCCGACCAACGGCCGGAACGCAATTCATCGGCCGGCTTGAGGCGCTGCCCGAAGGCGGCGCCGCCACCTCGAAAAGAGGTGTGCTGCGGGTGGAGAAGGCCGATGCCGTGACGTTGTTGCTGAGCGCTGCGTCCGATTACCGCCCGGCGGATTTTGAGGCGCAATGTGAGAAGCTGCTCGCGGCGGCGACCGCGCGTTCGTATGCCAGTCTTCGCGAAGCGAACATCAAAGAACACCAGCGGCTTTTCCGGCGCGTGGCGCTGGATCTTGGCAAGGCTCCGGAACTGCCGACGGATGAGCGCATCAAACTCTTCCAGAAGGAAACGGCGGATCAGGCGCTCATCGCGCTCTATTTCCAGTATGGCCGCTATCTGTTGATCAGCTCCTCCCGGCCCGGCAATCTGCCCACCACACTGCAAGGGCTCTGGAACCACCGGATCGAAGCCCCGTGGTTCTGCGGATGGCATTTCGACATCAATGCGCAGATGAATTACTGGATGGCGGAAACAGCCAACCTGAGCGAGTGCCACGAGCCGTTTTTCGACCTGATTGATTCGTTGCGGGTCAACGGCCGCAAAACCGCGAAGGATGTTTACGGCTGTTCCGGTTTTGTGTTTGCGCACCGGACAACGGCGTGGCTGTTCAGCTCGCCGGTCAACGGGCTGACCATCTGGCCAACGGGTGCGGGGTGGACCTGTCGGCATCTGTGGGAGCATTACCTGTTTACGCAGGACCGGGAATTTCTGCGGAACAAGGGGTATCCGATCATGAAAGAGGCGGCCGAATTTTTCCTGGCCTGGCTGACGCCGAATCCGGTGACGGGAAAACTGGTGAGCGGGCCGTCCATTTCTCCTGAAAACACCTTTCTCACCGGAGAAAACAGTTTTGCCGAGCTGGATATGGGGCCGGCCATGGATCAGCAGATTGCCGCCGAACTTTTCGACAACTGCCTCGCCGCCGGAGAAGTGCTTGGAATCAATGATGAATTTATTGCGAACGTGAAAAAGGCACGGGCCCAGCTGGCGGACGGAATCAAAATCGGCAGCGACGGACGGATTCTCGAATGGTCCACCGAGCGCCCCGAACGGGAACCCGGTCATCGTCATCTGTCGCACCTCTATGCGCTTTATCCCGGCGCGCAGATTTCTCCGCCCAAAACACCCGAGCTGGCGGAAGCCGCCCGGAAATCCCTGGATGTCCGGCTGAAAAACGGCGGGACGCGCGGTGGCGGCAAGGCTGCGGACAGCGGCAACACCGGATGGAGTCTGGCATGGAACGCAAATCTTTGGGCGCGGTTGGGTGACGGTGAAAGAGCCCTGCAGACCATCGGCACGATGATCGCCGGGATCACCTATCCGAACTTGATGGATAAATGTCCGTGGGGGGCAAAGGGCTTCGTTTTTCAGATCGACGGCAACTTGGGAGGCGCTGCCGCCATTGCCGAGATGCTCCTCCAGAGTCATACAGGAGTGCTGCGGCTGTTGCCTGCGCTGCCACATGCCTGGCAGACAGGATCGGTGAAAGGGCTGCGTGCCCGAGGTGCATTTGAAGTGGATCTGGATTGGAAATCAAACCGGCTTCAACAGGTGACCATTCATGCTTTGCGCGGCGGGATCTGCAGGGTGCGGCTTGGCGAACGGGAGGTCGAGTTCCCGACAAAGCCCGGCGAAACTCTCACGCTGAACAGCGAACTGAAGCGGATTGTTCCGTAAAAGGAATCAGCAAACGACACAGTTTAACCACTCAATAAAAAAGAATTCATGAAAAGGAAAAATCGTTGGCTCCCGCTCCTCACTATCGGAGTTTCGTTAATAACACCGGTTCTGGCGGCGGAATCTGGCGGGGCGCAGGGCTTGCAAAACAATGACTGCAAGGTCTCGATTGTCAACGGAGCCGATTTGCAGATCACGCTCAATGATGGCGCCATGCGCATCTTCAAGCCCGAGTTCACGATTCTTCGCAGCGAAAAAAATCCGCAGAAAATGCTGCGGCGCGGAAACGTTGGCACCAATCACGGCAAGACTCCGCTTTATAATGTGCCGACCTGGGGCCGGGAGGCGGCTGACAAGACCGATCCCGGCGCGCATGTCATGGATGGCTTCAATCCTGAAATCGATCGGGGCATTGAGCAGGGGCGAACCGCTGACTATTTTCTCGCCGCCTCGAATGAGGTGGTGCGGGCACAGAAGGCTGAACTTGCGGATCATGCGATCAAATGGATTTTCCCGGAGACCGATGGCGGCCGCCTTTCTGCCACGGTAAAACTTCCGGCGGGAAAAGGCGGTCCGGAATTATCCTTTGCGTTTGTGCCAGCGAAGAGCGGATACTACTCGATCGGCTATACCGGGGCTCCGGGCGTGAGTCCTGCCGATATGGATGAAATGTGGCAGCCGATGATCTGGCAGGAAAAGCGGTTTCCGAACATGCCGTATCTTTCGGAATCGTTCCAATGTCCGGTGCCGACGACGCTTGTAGCGCATCAGGGTGTTACGGTCGGGGTGCTTGCGGACCCCTCGGAAATACCGTTCCAGCCGCTTCCGAACAAAGACAACTCGAAGTTCGGCGTCATGGTTCGCGACAAAGCCGGTCTGGCAAGACCGATGCTGTTTGCCCCGGTTCTCGGCGGGCCCGGATCGAAGATGTCCGCCGGAGTGCCGTTTGATTTTAAGGCGCACCTGATCTGCCATCAAGGAAGCCTTCTCGATACGTATGAATATGCCGCCCGCAGCTATTATGGATTCAAGGATTACCGCCGGAACAGCACGGTGACGCTCAATAAAACTTTCGAGAACATCATCGATTACAACATGGGGCCGTTCAGCCAGTTTATCGATGAACTGCGCGGATGCAACTACGCCACCGACGTTCCCGGCGCCGTTAAAAACATCACCGGACTGAACCCGCTTTCGCTTGCCGTCGTAACCGACAATGAGGAAATTTACAAGAAGCGGGCCAGACCGATGCTCGAATACAGCTGGTCGCGCGAACGGTTTTTATTTTCCACAAACCCGGAGGTCAAAGGCGACGGCACGTCATCGAATCTCGGCGGACCAGGTGCGCCGATGTCGGACTTCGCCGCCGCATATGGTTTTTCACAGGGCCGGACAACCTGCGATCTCAAGCTGGCGGAGGAAATCTACAGCAAGCCGATCAATCTCTGTTTGAATCTGTCGGAACTCCTTTACGGCGGCCAGTGGCAGAATGCCATGCACCTCTACAAGGCGACCGGCGATAAAAAATATCTTAATCTCGCGGTCAGCGGTGCCGACCGCTATCTCAAGGAGCGCATCCTTACACGTCAGACCGATTTCAGCGACGACGCCTCCCGCGATATGTTTTTCTGGACGTCTTATGCGCCGCAGTGGATGGAGCTTTATCTGCTCTACGAAGTGACGGGGGAAAAACGGTTTCTGGATGCCGCGCAAAGGGGCGCCCGCCAGTATGCGCAGTTTGTCTGGCTCTGCCCGTCCGTTCCGGATGAAAAGATTCTTGTCAATGCCGGCAATAAGGCCCCGCGGTACCGGGCTGGCGATAAGTATAAAGATATGATCGTGCCGGAAGAAACCGTTGACGCCTGGAGGGTCTCCGAAATCGGTCTGACCCCCGAGTCTTCCCCGACCTGCAACGGGCATCGCGGAGTTTATCTGACCCAGTTCGCGCCATGGATGTTGCGGATTGCGCGCGATGCGAAGGATCCGTTCCTGCACGATGTCGCCCGCTCGGCGGTCATCGGCCGTTATGAAAGTTTCCCAGGCTATCACCTCAACGCCGGGCGCACCACGGCGCACGAAAAAGCGGATTTTCCCCTGCGGTCGCTGCCGGAACTGAACGGCGTCACCTCGCTGCACTTTAATCATCCGTGGCCGCATGCCGCCATGATCATGGACTATCTGGTTTCGGACATTTACTACCGCTCCGATGCGCAGATTGATTTTCCTGCGGAGTATGCCGAAGGCTACGCATACTGCCGCAGCAAAATCTATGGTGCCCGGCCCGGGCATTTCTATGATGAAAAGAACGTCTGGCTGTATATGCCGAAGGGGCTGCTGACCTCTTCCAATGTGCAGATCAACTATCTGGCGGCGCGCGGCAACGGGAAACTTTATCTGGCGCTGGCGAACCAGTCCAAAGAAGCGGTCACGACCACGCTCACGCTGAACAGTGGCTTGTTGAAACTGGCTCCCGGTCAGGTGTGTTCCGCAAAAGTGTGGAAGGATAACAAACCTTCCGGAAGCGTCAGCATGACAAACGGCGAAGTCACCGTGGAGGTGTCCGCGGAAGGAATCACCGCGCTGGCGATTGACTCCCTGCCTGTCAGCCCGGCATTCCAATCCAAACTGACGGAGAATGCGCCGGCCTGGAAAAAAGACTCCGGGGAACTCGCTTTCGGCGGCGGCAGCAAGGCCGTGCTCTTTAACTTCGGGCCCGATCTGCAGAGCGTCTATACCTTCACCAAAGCGACCGGGGAAATATTCAAAAAAGTCACTCTGCACTACGCCTGCAACGGAAAGTGGGCCGCCGTCACCAAGGAATCGTATCCGTTTGAATTCACCGTGCCGATTCCTCGAGACACCAGGGAATTCCGATTCCGTTATGAGGGGACGGAAAAAGATGGAAGCACAAAAAGTTCAGAGGAAGGCATTCTGGTTGGAAAGTAAACTTTTCCCCCATGCCCAAACCCAAACGCCCCGTCCTCACAAAACGATCCTTGAAAACATCCCGCCTCATCGCCTGTCTTTCCGTCCTCACCTTGCTGCCCGTTGCCCCGCTCGCGGCCAAGCAGCTCAAGCCGACCGACTATGCGATCAATGTCACCGCCGACCGCGCCGAACCATTCTATCACAAGGGCGAGACAGTCACCTTCACCATCGGCCTCACCTGCAAGGGCGAGCCGGTAAAGGACGCCAGGGTCAAATGGAAAATTTCCAAGGACGGGCTCGAGCCGCCGTTGCAGGAAGGCGTCGGCACGCCCGGAAGCGGCTCCTTCACCGTAAGCGGAAAGCTGGACGAGCCAGGCTTCCTCCAATGCCGCGCGGATGTTTCCATCCCGGGTGAGTCGATCTCCACGGGGCGTGCATCCGCCGCGATTGACCAGACCGAAATCAAGCCCAGCCTCCCGCCACCGGATGATTTCGACGCCTACTGGGCGGGCGAGAAAAAGAAGCTCGCCGCCGTTCCGTTGAATCTCAAACTGACCCCCGTGAAGTCCCCCGTGGCAGGAGTCGAGGTATTTGACGTCCAGGCCGATTCGATCGGAAAGCCGATGTCGGGTTATCTTGCGCGGCCGGCCGGCGCGGCAGCCCGCAGCCTTCCCGCGATGGTTCTTTGCCATGGCGCGGGAGTGGCAAGCTCCCGGCTGAGCATTGCGGCGGACTGGGCAAAAGAGGGGTTTCTCGCTCTCGATTTCAACGCTCACGGATTGCCGAACGGCCAACCGGCGGAGTTCTATGCCAGCCTCTACAAGGGCGAGCTTGAAAAATATTACCTCAAGAACCCGGAGTCCCGCGACACGATCTTCTTTCTCGGCCTGTTCACCCGCCTGATGCGGGCGGTTGACGTCCTCACCTCGCAGCCGGAATGGGATGGGAAAATCCTGGTTGCGAACGGTCGCAGCCAGGGCGGCGGGCAGTCGATCGCCGCCGCCGGGCTCGATCCACGCGTAACGTTTTTCGCCGCGCAGATCCCCGCGATGTGCGACCACACCGGGGTGATGGCCGGCCGCATCAACGGCTGGCCGAAGCTCGTGCCCATGACCGACGGGAAGCCGGATGAGAAATCCCTCCAGGCCGCCCGCTATTTCGACGGGGTGAACTTCGCTGCCCACACCAAGGCGGGTGCCTTTTTCACGGTCGGCTTCATCGATGTGAGCTGTCCGCCCAGCAGCGTGTATGCGGCCTACAACGCGATCAGCGGGAAAAAGGATATCGCAAATTATTTCCACTCCGGCCACACCCCCACGCCGGAGGCCGATGCCGCGGTCAAGGCCGCCATCCTCGACTGTCTCAAAGCCGCGAAAGCCGGTGGGAGCTGACTCCATGCGACCGGTTCAGGAATCAGGCCGAACGGCCACGGGACTTCCTCGGCCGCTCGCGACGGTTCGGATTGTTGCTTGCGCTGTTCTGGTCCTCGGCACCGCAGCTCTGCTCTTCCTCTTTGGTCGCCGGATCATTCTGAAGATGATTCCGGCCCCGCCGTTTGAGGCATATATTTTGTCCGGTTCCTCCGCCACCGGAACGACCATCGACTGTGGCGGCGACTGGTTCAATGGCGGGAAGCCGACCGAGATTATCATCCAGTCGTCCAGGAACGGGTCGCTTTGGGATCCCCCCACCGATATCACCATCCGGAATTGCCGGATCAGAGGTTCGATCCGAATCATGGGGATGGGCCGGAACGGCGAGGGCCGGGACGTCAGGAGATCTTCCATCCGGGAAGGCCACACCGCGCGTGCCCGTGCAGCCGCACCCACGCGAATCCTCATCTCTGGAGTCGAGATTGAGGCCGATCACCGCATCCCTCTCTACCTTGCTCCCGGGGTGACGGAGATCACCATCGAGAACTCCAAGCTGACGGGTTGGAGCAGATCCGTGGGCATCTACCTGGATGCCGAGAGCGGAAACAACACGATCAGAAATAACTCCTTCGCTCTCCGATGCGAAAGGGAGGTCATTGCCGTCGATGGCTCGGCAGGAAACCGCATCGTCGGCAACCGCTTCGAGCACGTCCGGAATGGCGGCATTTATCTTTATCGCAACTGCGGCGAGGGAGGAACGGTCAGGCATCAGACACCAGGCGGGAACACGATCTCCAACAACCAGTTTGATCCGCGGTCGTTGGGATTTCGATCCTACGGGATCTGGCTGGGTTCAAGGAACGGCCGGCGAATCTACTGCCACCAGGACGACGGGTATCCCTTCGGCAGCAGTCTGGACAACCGCGATTTCGCCGATGGCAACACGGTGGAAGCAAACATTTTCAGCCCCGCCACCGGCCGCGCCATACGAGACGACGGCCGGAACAATCACATCGCCCCCGGGTTTCTCAACACACCATGAAACCCTTCTCCCGCTCCCCACCCTGGCCTCCTGCCTGGCCGCCCTGGCCCTCGGGTCCACCAGCCCCGCTGCGGCTGACGGCCAGACAGGCGGGCGCTTGGCGCGCCTCGATGTTTTGAAGGGAGGCTATTTATCTGAACCAAAAGCAGACATCCTGACCTCCGGGGAATTGTCATGAGCCCGAAGTGGCTTCGGAGGTGCGACATTCCTGTCGCACTGGGCTTGGTGGACAAGAATGTCCACTCTCCGGGAATCCGTTTCCGGTCTCACGCGGATTCCCTTCGACGGCTCTTTGATCGGAAGACTTCAGGATGTCTGAATTGCCTTGATCCGGGTTTTTGTTCAGCCCCCAGGGGCACACGCTGGCCTCGACTTCGCAGTGATCTGCGCCATTCACGGGTCATCTGCGGTTTTCAGGCTCTCATCGCATCGCTCGCTTGTATTTCGTTGCGCATTTTCTGAGATTTTTTGCGCAATCTCTCCTGTGCAAATGCAATTCCCCTGAATAATTTTCAGATCGGACAACCCTGCAACCCAAGACATCGCGCATCCTCCGACCCACGACACGACACCTTTTTGTTTTCATGATTCTCCCCCACATCAAGCCTGCCATTCCGGCATTTTTTCTCGCGGCGCTCGGTTTCCTACCCGGCCAGAAGGGTGGCACGTTCGCGCAGGTGCCGGCAAGCATGATGGAATCGCCTGCCCGGCCGCCGGCCTTCCCGAAGACGGACAAAGCGGGAGTGCCGCAGGAAACGGCGGCGGCTTCTGACAATTTGGAGCGGGGATTTTCTCATCCGCCGGTGAAAACGAAGCCTTGGTGCTATTGGTATTGGTTGAGCGGCCAGATCACGAAGGAAGGAATTTCCCGTGATCTCGAAGCCATGGCGCGGCTGGGGATCGGTCGCGCCCAGATCGGGGACATCAATCGTCCCGATATTCCCCGCGGGCCGGTGAACGCGCTCAGCGACGACTATTTTGAAATGCTCGCACACGCCGCCCGCGAGGGAGAGCGGCTGGGGGTCGAGATTTCGGTGTTCAATTGCCCGGGCTGGAGTCAGGCGGGCGGACCGTGGATCAAACCGGAGCAGTCCATGCGCTATCTGGTCAGCTCGGAGCGCCGCGTCACCGGACCGGCGGAATTCGAGGAAAAGCTGCCGGAGCCGGCGCGGGTGACCGCCTCGACATCGCCAGTTCCAACCGACTCGGTTCAGGATGTTGCCGTGCTCGCCTTTCCCGCACCCCGTGGCGAAGGCGACTCCCTGTCGGGCGCGGGCATTTCGACCGATCCCCCGGTGACCGGCGCCGCACTTTGGTTCGATGGCAATAAGGAGACCCAGGCGGCCTTGCCTGCTTCCCCAAAGATGACAGTGGACCTGAGCGCACCCAAGCCCTTCACGGCTCGCTCGCTCACGTTGCATCTCCCCTCGTATGCGGTCGAGAAGGATCGTGCGCGGGCAGGCTGCTTCGATGCCGACTGCGAACTGCTCGCGGAGAATGCGGACGGGTCCTTCCGCAGCATCCGGAAATTCGAATACCGGCGGAGTAATTTCGGCATCGCGGTTGGTCCCATGCCCCGCGGGCCGGTGGTGATCAGCTTTCCCGCGCAATCAGCGAAACGGTTCCGGCTGGTCTTCGACAAAATCAAACTTCGAAAGGATTCCAGGGAAGTCGCGCTGGCGGAAATCGAACTCTCCGGCGCCGCCCGTCTGGAAAGTTGCATCGAGCAGCAATTGGGCCGGATGTGCCCGCAGATTTTCCCCCCGTGGAATTTCTATCTGTGGCCGTTGCAGCCGGAGCCGGAAAATTCCGGATTCTGCATCGCTCAAAAGGATGTCATCGATCTCACCAAGAAGCTGGCGCCGGATGGCACGCTGAAGTGGAGTGTGCCGCCGGGCGATTGGATCATCGTGCGAATGATGATGAAGCCGACGGGCACGACCAATTTGCCAGCCGCCAAGGAGGCGACCGGACTTGAGGTGGACAAGATGAGTGCCGCTGCCATGGAGTCTCACTTCCAAGCCTACGTCGGCCAACTGCTTGCCAGGCTTCCAGCCGGAAAGCGTGGTGCATTGCGCGGCTTCATGATCGACAGTTATGAGACAGGCTCCCAGAACTGGACAGACAATGCCCGGAAGGAGTTCACCAAGCGGTATGGATACGACCCCCATCCGTGGTTGCCCGTTTTGACTGGTCGCCTGGTGGGCGGGGCCGATCAATCCGGCCGTTTCCTGTGGGATTTGCGACGCCTGGTTGCGGACATGATCGCTGACGCTTACGGGAGTTTCCGCGAGGTGGGGCATCGCGAGCAGCTTGATCTCTGGCTCGAACCTTACGGCCACTATGGCTTTCCCGCCGAATTCCTGCAGCTTGGAGGCCGGGCCGATGGCATCGGCGGAGAATTTTGGCTTAATCCCAAGCATGGGGACATGGAAGTGCGCTCCGCCGTCTCAGCCGCGCAGGTGTATGGAAAATCCATTGTCTCCGCCGAGGCTTTCACCGGCACTCCCAGCTACGGTTTCACCCAGGATCCCTGGACGCTCAAAGCGCTCGGCGATTTCCAGCAGACCATGGGCATCAATCATTTTGTGCTGCACGTCTCTATTCATCAGCCCGACGAACGCAAGCCGGGCATGAACTCGTGGTTTGGCACGGAGTTCAACCGGCACAACACATGGTTCGAAAAAGGCGCTGCCTGGGTCGATTATCTCCGGCGGAGTCACTTTCTGCTCCAGCAGGGCCATCCGGTCGTGGATGTCGCCTATTTTCTCGGAGAGGACACGCCGAAGATGTCGGGCATTCGGGACCCGGAGTTGCCGGCGGGCTATGCCGGAAGCGACATCAATGCCGAAGCGATTCTCCAGCGATTGCAGGTGAAGGATGGCCGTTTCGTTTTGCCTGACGGCTTGTCCTACCGTCTGCTCGTGCTTCCGCCGCTGGACACCATGCGCCCGGAGTTGCTCGATAAATTGCGCGGCCTCATCGCGGCAGGCGGCGCCGTATTGGGATCACCCCCCTCGCGCTCGCCCAGCCTTCAAAATTATCCCATGGCCGACGAAAACGTCCGGAAGCTGGCGCGGGAAATCTGGGGGAACCCGGATGGCAGGACGCGCCGGGAAGCGCGATTTGGCAAGGGCTGGATCTTTCAGGGTCTGAGCGTCAAGGAGGCTCTGGAACGCCTTGACGTTCCGCCGGACGTGCTGGGTCTGGATGCAAAGGGTCCGCTGTGGAGCGAACTCGATGGAACGGTGCTTCCTTGGACCCACCGGACCACTCCGGAAGGCGAGATTTATTATATTTCGAACCAGTCGGACAACGCCGTCTCGGCGACTCCCTCCTTTCGCGTGTCCGGAAAACAGCCCGAATTATGGGATCCGGTCACCGCTCAGCATCGTCCCTTGCCTGAATTCACCCAGGAAGGCGGGCGAACCCTCGTGCCGTTGGAGTTCGCTCCGCGGCAATCGTTGTTCGTCTTGTTCCGCAAGCCGGCTGATTCGCAGGGCGGCAGGAACTTTCCCACCTGGAAAACAATCCAAACCATTGAGACGCCCTGGAAGGTCACGTTTGATCCCCGCCGGGGCGGTCCCGAATCCGTCGTATTCGATAAGCTCGAAGATTGGACCAAACGCCCGGAGCCGGGAATTAAACATTATAGCGGAACCGCGATTTATCGGAACGCATTTGATCTTCCTGCGAAAGCTCCGGGCGGCCGGATTTCTCTCGATCTGGGAGCCGTGACCAGCCTCGCGCAAGTCCGGCTCAACGGGAAGGATCTTGGCGTGGTCTGGTGTCAGCCGTGGCGCGTGGACATCACTTCCGCAGTGAAAGAAAAGAACAACGAGCTCGAGATTGAAGTCGTCAACACGTGGATCAATCGACTCCTCGCCGACGAGAAGCTTCCGCCAGAACAACGGGTGACCTACGTGGCGTCGAAAGCCATCCGCGCCCAAAAGCCGCTGCCAGCGGGTCTCATTGGACCGGTAAGCATCGAGATCGAAAAATAGATGGAGTTCTCGTCGGCAAATTCTCGCGTGAGAAAGACCGTCATCTTTACCGGATTCCGTCTGTTTCTTGCTTTCGCCGCGTTCGCCATGCCTAGGGGGCAGGCGGCACCTACCGCTGATACCCTGGCCACAGAGTTCGCGAATCCTCCGGATTCGGCCAGGCCGCAGACCTGGTTCCATTGGATGAATGGGAACATCACCAAGGAGGGGCTGACCCGCGATTTGGAGGAGATCAAGCGGGTGGGCCTCGGTGGAGTCCAGGTTTTCAACGTTAAGACGCAGATTCCGCAGGGACCGGTGGACTTCCTCAGCGACGCGTGGCGCGAGCTGTTCAAGCACACCGCCACCGAATGCGAGCGTCTCGGGCTGGAATTGTCCATGCACAACTGTGACGGCTACTCGGAATCTGGGGGGCCCTGGGTGACTCCCGAGCAAAGCATGCAGCGGGTCGTGTCCACTGAGATTCAGGTCACGGGACCGCAACAATTTTCCGGGATCCTGCCGCAACCGCCTACCGTGGAGAATTTCTATCGTGACATCGCGGTGCTGGCCTTTCCCACTCCCGATGGCGAGCAGGTTTCACTGGCCAGACTGGCGCCGAAAGTCACGACAAGCGCCGCGGCACCACCGGATGCCAGGTCACCGGGCTGGTTCTCGCTGGCTCCGCCCACGCCCGAAAAACCGGCTTATGTGCAATGGGAATTTGCCCGGCCGTTTTCCTGCCGCGCCCTGACTATGCAGATGGGTTGGTCAACCGGCGATCCCAAGGAGGGCGTGCTCCAGGTCAGCGACGATGGCCGATCGTTTCGCGACGTCTGCCCGTTGTCCAAAGACGGCATTTCCCGCGTTCCAATCACCGTGGCATTTCCGCAGGTCACCGCGCGCTACTATCGCATCCTGATTAACTCAATTCCCGGAAAAACCTTGACGCTGCGGGCCGATTTGCTCGCGGCAGCCCGTCCCGATCGCTGGGAGTTAAAGGCGGGGAACCGCGCCGTGCCCGCCTGCAATGATTGGTCCTCCTTTGGCGTTCCCATTGAGGCTTCCGTCGATCCTAAAAAGCTGGTGGACCTGACTTCAAGGCTCGGTTCCGGCAGCCATCTGGAATGGGAGGTTCCTTCCGGCAACTGGACAATCCTTCGTGTCGGCCACACCTCCACCGGCAAGCGTAACAATGCCGCCACCGACAGTGGCTCGGGTCTTGAGGTGGACAAGATGAATCCGCAAGCTGTTGAGTCCCATTTCGAAGCGGTATGGGGCAAACTGATTGCGGACGTGGGGCCGCTGGCAGGCAAGAGTTTCCGTGTCGGCCATGTGGACAGTTGGGAAGCGCAGTCACAAAACTGGACGCCCGCGTTCCGAACTGAATTCCTCAAGCGCCGCGGTTACGAGCTTTTCCCGTATCTTCCGGCAATGGCCGGGCGCGTCGTGGAAAACATGGAGGTGACCGAGCGTTTCCTCTGGGACCTTCGACGGACCATCGGCGACCTCATCGCGGAAAATCACTTCGGGGTCTTGAAGTCGCTGCTCAATCGCCACGGTTTGAAACTGCATGCCGAGGCCCTCGGGCCGAATCTGCCCACCATTGGCGACGCGATGCTATCCAAAATTTATACTGATGTGCCGATGGCGGAATTTTGGATCGGGCAAGGGCTTCGTCTGGACTGCAAGGAGGCGGCGAGTTCATCGCACCTGCATGGCAAGTCTTTGGTCCCCGCCGAGGCCTTCACCGCTTTGCGCGGAGGGTGGAAGGAACATCCCTACAGTCTCAAGACGCTGGGCGACGAGGCTTTCTGCGCCGGGATCAATCGTTTCGTCTTCCATCGCTACGCCCATCAGCCCTGGCCCGACGGTCCCGTCCCGGGCATGACAATGGGGCAATACGGCATCAACTTCGAGCGGACGAACACGTGGTGGAATCAAAGCCCGGTCTGGCTGGCCTATCTCGCCCGATGCCAGTATCTGCTGCAACAGGGGCAGTTTGTCGGCGACGTGGTGTATTACTACGGCGAGCACGTTCCAAACCGTCTCCGCGGCCGCGATGAGCTGAAGCCGGTATTGCCGGTGGGTTACGATTACGACGGCTGTGGCCGTGACGAGTTGTTGAGCATGTCCGTGCGCGATGGACGCGTGATCCTGCCGAGCGGAATGAGCTATCGGCTGCTGGTGCTGCCCGAGCTCTCGGAAATGAGCCTCGAAGTGGCGGCGACGATAAAGAAACTGGTGATGGATGGTGCCACCGTCGTCGGACCGAAGCCGGTTCGTTCGCCGAGCCTTGAGCATTATCCCGCCTGCGATGACGCGCTTCGCACACTCGCGGAAGAAATTTGGGGCGATTGCGATGGCAAAAAAATCAGCGCACACCCGCTGGGCCAGGGCCGGGTCATCTGGGGCCAACCCATGGAGAAGATCCTCGCGGCCATGAAGCTGCCGCCGGATTTCGCTTACACTGCCGCACCCGATTCCGAGGTTCTCTATTTGCATCGCCGGACACGCGACGCGGACATCTATTTTGTGTCAAATCAGAAGGATCGTTTCGAACAGGCGGAATGCACCTTTCGGGTAAGCGGCAAAGCGCCCGAATTATGGGACCCAAACAGCGGTCGCCTGACCAAAGCGGCCGAATATTGGCAGGCCCACGACCGGACAACCATGCCCTTGCGGCTCGACCCTTATGGCTCGGTCTTCGTCGTATTTCGGAATCAACCCGCCTCGCCGACCGTGGTTAGCTTCAGCCGCAGCGGTCAGGATCTCCTCAAACCGACCCTATCCGGACCATCGGCAACCGTAGCCATTGGAGCCGACGGCGGGCTGGAACTGGTGGCAGCCGAAAGCGGCAACTACACAATACAGACCGCCGATGGGAGGAAAAACGAGATGAAAGTGGACGTGGGACCACCGCTGATCATCGAAGGCCCATGGCTCCTGAAGTTCCCGCCAAACTGGAGCGCCCCGGCACAGGTTGTCCTGGAAAAACTGATCTCCTGGACGGAGCACGGTGATCCGGGGGTAAAATATTTCTCAGGAACTGCCACTTACGAGCGGCAGATTGAGGTTCCCGCTGCCATGGTGGGAGAAAGAAAAGATATTTGCTTGGATTTGGGTCGGATAAAATACCTCGCAGAGGTCAAGGTGAACGGAAAAAATCTGGGCATCCTCTGGAAGCCGCCGTTTCGCGTGGACATCACGGATGCAGCCAGGCAGGGTTCTAACCGGCTGGAAGTTCGAGTCACCAACCTCTGGCCGAACCGACTGATTGGAGACGAGCAACTGCCTGACGACGTCCAATGGTTCAACGCTTCCGCCAACGGCGCCGCTCTCGCGGGCTGGCCCGATTGGTTCGCCCGAAACACGCCCCGACCCAGCGGTCGCCATACGTTCACCACCTGGAAATTCTACAACAAGAACTCGCCCTTGCTGGAATCAGGCCTCCTCGGCCCCGTCCGCCTGGTCCCGGTCATGCGCCAGCAGATCCCATGAGCCGGGGTGGCGCAATCCTTCCGAAAACATAACTAAAATGATGAAATGGCTCTTTGCGGTGGGTTTGTTGGTGTCGCTGCCAGTGGCCGTCATCGCTCAGCATCGTCCCCTGCCTGAATTCACGCAGGAAGGCGGGCGAACCATCGTGCCGTTGGAGTTTGCTCCGCGGCAATCGTTGTTCGTCTTGTTCCGCAAGCCGGCTGATTTGCAGGGCGGCAGAAACTTTCCCTCGTGGCAAACAATCCAAACCATTGCGACGCCTTGGAAGGTGACGTTTGATCCCCGCCGGGGCGGTCCCGAATCCGTCGTATTCGACAAGCTCGAAGATTGGACCAAACGCCCGGAGCCGGGAATCAAACATTATAGCGGAACCGCGACCTATCGGAACGCATTTGATCTTCCTGCGAAAGCTCCGGGCGGCCGGATTTCTCTCGATCTGGGAGCCGTGACGAGCCTCGCGCAAGTCCGGTTCAACGGGAAGGATCTTGGCGTGGTCTGGTGTCAGCCGTGGAGCGTGGACATCACTTCCGCAGTGAAAGAAAAGAACAACGAGCTCGAGATTGAAGTCGTCAACACGTGGATCAATCGCCTCCTCGCCGACGAGAAGCTTCCGCCAGAACAACGGGTGACCTACGTGGCGTCGAAAGCCATCCGCGCACAAAAGCCTCTTTCCGCCGGTCTTCTCGGTCCCGTCAGCATCAAAGTTGAAAAAAATAAATAACAAAAAGAATATGAACCCCACAATATTAACCTCATTAATGATCGAAACAATGCGCAAGCCTTTGCGAATCGCCGCCTGTCTTGGGCTTTTTGTTGCCTCGTCGGGCATTCTGCATGCCGGAGAGATTAACGCTCCGTTTGCCCAGGTGCCGGCCAGCAAGGTCGAACAATCCGGGAAAGTGCCCGAGGGTCTTCCGGAGCCGGCCCTGAAAGTGCTGGCGAACGAACCCGATGGCGGCAACGCCTCCCTGATTCTGGAATTCGATCTGGAGTCGGTCAAGTATCCGGCGACTCCCTTGGGACGACTGCAACTTGGAGTTTTGGAGCGACTCACGACGAAGCGTGCCGGTCAAAAGCCGGGCGGAGTGCGTGGAGCCATCCACGTGGTAACGTCATCGGCCGATCAAACGGCGGAACTGGTTGGCAGCGCCTGCGTAAGCCCGGCGGGGATTCCCACGCCCTATACCTTGGACGTGACCCGCGCAGTCAGCGAGGCGCTCGCGCGCCCGGCCGGACAAAGAAAACTTCGCCTCGAAGTGCAGATGACCGGCATGCCTGCGTATTACGAAGTCTATGGCTTGTTGACAGGGGCTGACAAAAAGCCCCCGACGTTGGAAATTGCTTCTCCCGCCAACTGGACCCGGGATTGGGAGCAGCGGCTTGCGCCGATTAACCGTGGTCCCGTGGTTTACCGGGAGGCGTGCATGCCCATCGCCGACAGCCTGGAAAAGGAATGGACCGTCCCGTTGCTCTACCCCGCCAGGAAGATCATCGAAGTGATCCACAATGGAACGGGCGAGAAATTGAAGGAGGGGCGGGACTGGGTCTTGAAGGATGGCAAGCTGGTGCTGCCGCCGGGGTCCCATGCGCCGGTTCAACTGGCCTCCGATTTCTTTTCCATGGAGCGCAAGAACAAGGATGGCACGACCAAAAAGGGTCCCGCCACGATTCGCCTGATCGAAGGCACTTGGTATCACGTGCGCCAGATGGAGGTGACCTATGAGCCGGTTTCGCGGGATTGGGATCTGCCCGCGGCGGTCTCATCCCTGGACGATCTGCCACGGTTGAAGAAGCTGCTGGCGGAGAAAGCCCCCATCAAAGTGGTTCTCTTCGGCGACAGCATTTCCGTGGGCGGAAATGCTTCCAAGTTCCAGGCGGCCTGGCCCTATCAGCCGGCATTCGGAGAGCTGGTCGCCTGGCAATTGCAGCGCCACTATGGAAGCAAAGTGACCCTGATGAATCATTCGCGCGGCGGCGCGGGCGTGGCCTTCGGCGCGAGCCAGGCGGCGAGCCAGGCAGGATGGTTCAAGCCCGACCTCGCGATCATTGGCTATGGCATGAACGACCGCGGAGACAATCGGAAGGGAACGTATCGCGAGAATCTGGAGAAGATCATCGCCGCGATTCGGCAGGAATCGCCGGCGACCGAGTTCATCGTCGTCACCTCCATGTTGAACAACCCCAAGCAGCCCTCGGGATTGGAACCGGTGCAATTTCTCAGGGATGAAGCCCTGAAAATTTCCCTCCCGGGCCTGGCCTTCGCGGATATGACCTCGACTCATCTTGAGTTGATCAAGCACAAGGACTACCTGGCCACCTCCGGCAACGGCGCCAATCATCCGAACGACTTCCTGCAGCGCATCTATGCCCAGCGGATACTGGAAATCCTGATTCCGGACAAGGCATCCAAACCCGGAAAATAGCCCCGCACGGGAGGAGACGCGCGTTGCTTATTCGGGGATGAGCCGGACGTTTTTGATTTCCAACTCCTTGGCATTCGCTCCGCCCACGGTCGTTGCGAGAATCGCCAGTTGCTTGTAGGGCTTGAGCGGAGGCCAGGACCTTCCGGATTTTTCGTCCAAAACAAATTCCACATGGGTCCATGCCCCGCTCATAACCGGCGTTTTGACGATGAACGGGTTGCCGGAGGCATCACCGAGCCGGATTCTCAGGCTGGTATCGAAATTGCATAACACGTCCATCGATACTTTTGTCAGATCGTCGGGAAGATCCGGAGTCAGCATGATGCCGATCTCCGGGTCGTTTCTCGGATTTTCATCTGCCCGGAAAACGATTTTGACGTGATGGATGTCGTCGCCCTGCTCAAGAAGCTGGCCGTCGGTCTGGCCGCCCCAGAGGGTGATCCGCTTGTTGACGACGTCGAGTTCCAGGGGCGGATTTTTTTGATCTGTCGATTGCGCGTGAGTGATGCCGCAAACCCCGAGGCAAATCACGGCCAGAACGAGCTGCCAAGGGGAGGACGCCCTGCGTTCCCATTGGGTCCGGTGCCCCGAAGCTTGCTTCGGCTTTGTTTCGTGCTTGTCTGAATTCATATTTTTAAATGCACCGGGGCCTGCCCCGTGATTCTTGACTGTGGATAAAATCAGCATCGTGGAACAGTCTTTTGACGGAAAAAATGATTTCCGCATCACATCTGCACATACTCCGCCAAGAGGCGCAGATAGACGCGGTATTGCTCCATGGAAACCGCCGGCGGCGTCTGGTGGTCCACGCTGGGAATGAAGCCGCCGGTCTTCATCAACGGGACCAGCCGTTCGAACTCGGCGCGCATCGCCTCCTCTCCCGTGTCCAGCACCAGCTTGTTGAAATGGCCGACCATGCGGAGCTTGGGAAATTGTTCGCGCAGCTTCATGCCATCCACGCCCGCCTGTCGCTCCAACGGCAGCACCCCGGAAACGCCCACGGCTTCCAGCCACGGCACCATCTGCGTCGGGTCGCCATCGGTATCGACGATCAGCTTGATGTCCCGTTCGTTCAACTCCGCAATCAACCGCCGGTAATACGGCGCGAGAAACTCCTCAAAAATTCCCTGGGAGATCATCGGTCCGTGGTTGTAGCTCATGTCTTCGGCCAGTGTCATGAATGTCGGAACGCAGACTTCATCCATTTTCCGGATCAGCTTGATGTTGAACTCCAGCAAGTCGCTGTTGATGGCATGAACCAATTCTGGCTGATCGTAAAACGCATAACTCAGCCGCTCGATGTCAAGCAGCGTCCTGGGGAACCAGAAGAACCCCTCCAACGTGCTCCATACCACCGCTTCCCCCCGAGCCTGCCGCTCAGCCCAGGGATGCATCGCCTCAATCGAGCGCGTGTGGTCCGGGAAGATGCGGGGTTTGAGTTTCACGTAATCGTCCATGCTCGAAACCACTCCCTCCACATGGTGCTGAGTGGCCTCAATCGTCGCCTCGGTGGTGCTGAACCAGAACTGTTGATAGGGATCGAGTCCGAAAAACCGGGCGATCTCAAACACCTGGCTGCCCTTCAACTCACGAGGCAGTCCCTCGCCATGCCACCGCTCGATGGTTTTGTCCCACCACATGGCCCATTCCCACATCGGCAACCGGTCCACCGGCTGAAAATCCATAACGGCACGAAATCGTTCAACGTGATTCATCAAGGATGCGAGCTTTCCAGCAAATCTCCGCACACTCAACCCAAATCAGTTTCGATTTTCGGAAAGTCTGCCGAGGAGGAACTCAGCCGCCTTTCTTGGCGCATAATCTTAGCTTTCTTGCGCGATATCTGCTGGGCAAATGCAATTCCCCTGCATAATTTTCAGATAGGACAAGCCTTTAACCCAAGACATCGCGCAGTTCAATCAGGCCAGCTATAACGTCCATCCGCGCAAAAGCTAATTTCCGCCGGTCTTCTCGGTCCCGCAAGCATCAAAGTTCAAACAAAATATTAGGAACCCCGCACGATCAACCGCTAACTTGAAAACAATGTGCGAGTCTTTGCCCTGTTCCGTGTGTAAGCGCAGACATCCTGACCTCCGGAGAATTGTCATGAGCCCAAAGTGGCTTCGGAGGTGCGACATTCCTGTCGCACTCTGCTTGGCGGACAAGAATGTCCACCCTCCGGGAAGCATCGAGGTGAAAGCCGCCCGCTGCGTGCTCTCCCCCCCCCTTTTCCATTTTCAAAAGCAGACCGGCGCGAAACACGCGTTTCAAGCCGTGCTCGACCTCCCCCACGAGGCGATCGATTGTTTTGCGCATCGCCAACCGGTGATCGTTCCCCTGCGGACGCTCCTTTCCCAATTGCCCTGATCCGGATACCAAAGGCACACACCGGCCTCCTCTTCGCGGTGACCTGCCATTCGCGGGTCTTCTGCGGGCTCTCGTCGGATGGCCTGCCCGCTTCTCCTGACGCATTTTACAAACCCATGAAAACACAGCGCACCGGTTCCTGTTTCAGCCAACTCCTCGCTGCTGCGCTCTTTGTGGCAGCGGTGTCGGGCCCACCCCATATTGCACAGGCAGACAGCTATACATTCACCGGAACGGCAGGCAGCTCACCGTGGGGCACTCCGACGAATTGGAGTCCGAATGGAACTCCTGGATCTGTGGACACGATCATAATATCGACTGCGACCGGAGGTTTGGGCGTTGATGCTGCGACGAGGACGGTCACGGATTTCGATGCGTCGAGCATTTCGTCGTCTAAGACCGTTCTCGGTGCCAATGGAGCCACTGGCGCAACCCTCAACATAACCGGCACACTGACCAAGGGTGGGGCAAACAATTTGAATTTTCGCAACGGCAGTGCTACTGTCCCACTCTCACTAACAGTCAATGCTATTAATCTTCTTTCTGGAAATGGCAGCCTGAACATCGGAGTCAGTGCAGCCTCTACAATAGAGGCATTCAGCGCAACCACGGTGAATGCGGGTGGCGCTGGTCTATTCTTTTTCACAAATGACGGTGCCTCGGCATCTATCCAAACTCTGAATATGACGGCCGGGAATGTGGTTCTGCGAAATCTAACCTCCGGGACGACAACCCTTGTTGTCAACAGCCTGAACGGAGTGGGCGGCTCGATTAAGGGATCCAACTCGCAGGCGGGATCAACGGGAATTTTGTCGCTCGCTTCCTCAGGGACTTCAAGTTATGCGGGCAGTCTCGTGAACGGTGTTGTTGGCTCGGTGTTGTCGGTGGCCAAAAGCGGCACTGGCACCCAGACCCTTTCCGGCATCCTCAACACCTACAGCGGCGGGACCACCATCAGTGATGGGAAGTTGAATGTCACCAATGCGTCGGCTTCGGCCACGGGCACAGGCAACGTGGACGTGAGCGGGGGAGCAACCACGACTCTAAGCGGCACGGGTTTCATCACCGGTCTGACCACATTGACCAGCGGAAGTCGGCTCGCGCCGGGCGTCAACACCAGCGGCACCAACACAAACTTCGGGGTCGCGGGAACACTCTCCACCGGAACCACTGGCGGGCTGACTCTCACGAATGCGCACCTGGACTTTGATCTGGCAACCCTTGCGGCCGGCACAAACGACAAGATCATAACGGGCGCACTTTCTCTGGGATCAACGATCGCATTCACCTTCAACGGTCTGGGTGCCACCTTGCAGACAGGCACGGCTTATACGCTGATCGACGCCACTTCGGTATCCGGCTTCAGCGCAGGCAACATCTCGACGGCCTTTCTCGGCGCACTGGATGGAAATTACACCGCAAGTTACACGGTGAACGGAACAACAAACGACCTTGAAGTAACCTTCGGAGCCATTCCAGAACCTTCCACCTGGGCGCTGCTGGCCTTCAGCCTGACAACCGTCATGGTTCTCCGCCGCCGGCGGGCATAAAGCCCGTCCGGTTGGCCGGATGCGACGTTCAAACGATCCGTCTTTTTCTGTGAACCCTTTCTCCTGCGATACAAGCTGGCAGGTCGGGAAGGTGCGCACGAAGAGCCCATCGCTCTGGTTCGTCGCCCCGCGCGAACGCGCCACCGTCACTTCCCGGTTCAAATTTCTCCCCATGCCCCGCACTCGCAGCCTCGCCCTTTGCCTCCTTCTGACCGCGTCGGCCATGCTTTCCGCCAGGGAAATCCAATTTGGAAAAGGCGGAGGCGTCGAAGATTACTTCTCGACCTCGCGCGCTCAAAAAAATCTTGTCATTGAGAAAGGAGATGATGGGAAAGGCGTGCTGACCTACCGTTGCGAAGCGGGCGGGGCCTTTTTCGGGGTGGGACCGGTGGGAGAGGATCTGGAAAGCAGCGCCCAAGAAACGGAGGTGGAGTTCCGGGTGGAGGGACGGATAACTTTTGGCTTGTTCCTCCGGGGCAAGGGGCCGGACGAGGATTCGTACATGGTTTTTCTCGCGGCGATCCCGGACGGCCAGTCCAGTCTCTTCTTTTGCAAAACAAAATTCGATGGGGCCCAGCAGCCCAGCAAGACGGCTCTTGCTCACAAGGTGGTGAAAGGTTTGGAGTCCGGCAGATGGTATAAATTGCGGGTGAAAATCGGTGAGGGAGCGACCGTCCCCATCTCCGTGGAACTGAGCGAAGCGGAGGGGTCGGGTCCCATCGCCGAGCTGACGGCAGTCGATGGCGAAAATCCCATCACCGGCACCGGACGCGTGGCGATCAGGCTTGTTGCGAACAAGACGGAGGGCGGCGGGCTGTTTCAGATCCGCTCGCTTTCCGTCTCGCCCTAGCCCGCGCTAACCCGCATGGCTCATAATTCACAGAAACCGCGAACTGGAGTGTTCCGGGGAGCGCACGCGCCTCGCGTGCTGGTTTTGGCGCCCTCGCCGAAACACCATTTGCAGGAAGTTCGCGGCAGCGAGGCGCTGCCGCCCGCACGCGGGGGCGCGTGCGCTCCCCGGAGGCTGACCGGCCAGAAACCAACCCCCGATTATCCTAAATCCTGAAGTGGAGACTCACGCAAAGGACGCAATGAACACAAAGGAAGGAACTTATAAAAGATGCAGCACTCACCATCGGGGTGACATGTTTTCTATCCAATCCTTTGCGGATTTTTCTGGCTTGGCGCGCTTTGCGTGAAATCCCACTGCTTTTTCTAGGATTATGAATGCCCTCAACAAATTCGCCGCAGGGTTCTGTTTTGCCGCACTCTGCGTGGCATCCTGTCCGGCGCAGGAATCGAAGCCGATGACCGAGCAGGGGCTGGAGGAGTTGCTCGGACGCATGACGATGCGCGAAAAGATCGGCCAGCTCAATTTCGTGCGCATCACGGAGCCGGACATGGAAAAGCTGGTGCGGGCCGGTGATATCGGAGGGTTTCTGAATGTGCGCGACCATGCGCAGCGGGAAAATCTGGAACGCATCGCGGCCGGTGAAACGCGGCTGAAGATCCCGCTTTTGCACGGGGCGGATGTCATCCACGGCTACCGCACGATTTTTCCGATCCCGCTCGGGCAGGCGGCGACTTGGAATGTCCCCCTGATCGAGGGGGCCGCGCGAATCGCCGCTCAGGAAGCGACCGCAGGCGGGGGCATCCGCTGGTTTTTCTCCCCGATGGTGGATGTGGCGCGCGATGCGCGGTGGGGCCGGATGGCGGAGGGATTTGGCGAGGATCCCTTTCTCACCGGAACCCTTGGAGCCGCGATGGTTCGCGGATATCAGGGAACGAATCTGCGCGCCGCGGACAGTGTCGCCGCCTGCCCGAAACATTACGCCGGGTATGCGGGGTCGGAAGGGGGGCGCGATTACAATACGGTCGATGTCTCCGAGCGCACGCTGCGGGACATTCACCTCGCGCCATTCAAAATGTGCCTCGACGCGGGCGCCCCCACGGTGATGAGCGCATTTTCGGAAGTCAACGGAGAGCCGGTCACGGGCAGCAAATTCCTGCTCACCGATATTCTGCGCGGCGAATGGAAGTTTCCCGGGTTCGTGGTCAGCGATGCGAAGGCGGTCGAGCAGCTCGTGGCCCATGGCCGCGCGGTGGATAACAGGGATGCCGCCCGGCTGGCGATTCTGGCGGGGTTGGATGTGGAAATCTTCAGCACCTGCTACCACGATTATCTGGCCTCGCTCGTGGACGAGGGCGCGGTGCCGGTGGAGACCGTCAATGAAGCCGTTCGCCGGGTTCTCCGCGTGAAATGGCAGCTCGGATTATTTGATAAACCTGTGACCCCCTCGGGAGGTCCCGACACGGTTCCGCTGTCTGCGGAGCATCTGGCAGCGGCACGGGAGGCGGCGCGCGAGAGCATCGTCCTGCTCAAGAACGAAAAACAAACGCTGCCTTTGAAGAAAGACATCAAGTCGGTGGCCGTCATCGGCCCGCTGGCCGACGCGGGCAAAGATCAGCTCGGCTGCTGGATGGTCTATGGCAAGGCGGCGGACACGCAGACTCCCTTGCAGGCGTTGCGCGAGACTCTGGGCAAAGACCGTGTCCACTACGCCCCGGGCCTGCCGGCGGCTGACAGCACGGATGTTTCCAAAATCGCGGAGGCGGTTGCCGCGGCAAAATCCTCTTCGGCGGCGATTCTTTTTCTCGGCGAGCCGGCGAATTATTCCGGCGAAGCGCACAACCGGGCCTGCCTGACGTTGCCCGGTGCCCAATCCGAATTGCTGCGCGCCGTGCAGGCGACCGGCAAGCCGGTGATCGTGGTCCTGATGTCCGGCCGGCCTCTGGAAATCGGTCCCGCCCTCGATGCCTCATCCGCATTGTTGATGGCATGGCATCCCGGCACCATGGGCGGGCCCGCGATTGCCGACGTTTTGTTTGGCGACTACAACCCCGCGGGACGGCTCCCGATTTCCTGGCCGCGTGCCGTCGGGCAGATCCCGATCCATTACAACCATCAAAATTCCGGGCGTCCGAATCCGCTCCAATTCAGCCCGGCGATCAACGCGGAAACCCAGTTGGATACCGGCCACGTCACCGGCTACCTCGATTTGCCATCCGTCCCGCAGTTCCCGTTCGGCTTCGGGTTGAGCTACACGAATTTCGAGTATGCTGACGCGCAGCTCTCGGGCGCACCTCTCCAGCCCGGCGAGGCCGCCCGCATCACCGCACGGGTCACCAACTCCGGAGACCGGGAGGGCGATGAAGTCGTGCAGCTCTATCTCCGCGATCTCGTGGGCAGCGTTCCACGCCCGGTCCGCGAATTGAAAGGCTTCCAGCGAATCCACCTCGCGGCGGGCGAAAGCAAAATGGTCGAATTCGTCCTCTCCAAAGAGGCGCTCGCCTTTCACAACCTCGAGATGAAGCGCGTGACCGAGCCCGGAAAATTCCGCGCCTGGATCGCGCCGGATTCCGCCAGCGGCACGCCCGTGGAGTTTGAACTGAAATGAGGACTGACCCGAATGGCGCGGAGTTAAGCCCCGAAGGGAATGTTGCCAATGGAGGCGGGACGCCCTCGTCCCCCTGGAGGCGGCGGGACCGCGAAAGGTTTCCGAAATCGGGCCGGGGCGACCCGACTCCCTTGGAAGAGCCCAACCAAGACTGTAACTTTCGCCTCATGCACCGATCTCTTGACATCGCGCCATTGAGGCCCTTCTTCCGAAAAGCAAATCGCGGAAACCATCACCCTGTCCCTGCCACCATGAACACGCACGAGGCACATCATCGCCTGCTGCTCATCGTCTTCGCTGTTTTTGCAATTCAAATTCCTTGCAAAGCCGCGCCGCTACCGGCAACTCATGTCGAACAAACCGGCAAGCCGCTGGAGGGAGCCGCCGCACCCGGCATTGTCGTTCTTGCCAACGAGCCGGACGGCAAGGCGGGCCTGCTGCTGGATTTCGATCTGGAATCCGTCACCGAGTCCGTGACGCCGGAGGCCAGGTTGCAACTGGGTGAAGTCGAGCGGCTCAAGGTGCAGCGTCCCGGGCAGCAAAGCTCGCCCGAGCGGGATGTGATGATGGTGTTTTACGAGTCGGGCGGACAATCGAAACTGGCCGGCAGCCTGCCGACCAAGGCGGGAGGAACCATCAATTCCTATACCATCGAAGTGACCCGGGCGGTGAATGCCACCCTGTCCAAGCCGGCGGGTCAGCGGAAGCTTCGACTGGAACTTCGACTGGAAGGGAAACCGGTTTTTTTCGAGGTTTATGGCGTTTCCGATGGCACGCTAAAACCTCCCGTGACGCTCGAGATTGCCCCCTCGAAGGGATGGACCGATGACTGGGAAAAGCGTCTGGAGCCGGTATCCAACGCGTCCCGGGTTTACAAGGAGTCGTGCCTTCCCATGATTGACAGCCGGGACAAGGAAGTGGCTCTGAACCTGCTCTACCCGGCGAAGAAGATCATCGAGGTCAGCCATCCTGCGAGCGGCGAAATCTACGAGGAAGGGCGCGACTGGGTATTGCGGGACGGGAAGCTGATTCTGCCGGTGGGCACCCGTGTCCCGATCCAGATCGAGTCGGAGTTTTTTACCGAGGAAAAAAAGGACAAGGACGGAAACGTCAAAACCATCCACGGCACCATCCGTCTCGTGCCGGGCACCTGGTATCACGATCGCCAGATCGCGGTGAGCTATGAGCCCGCAGCCCGGGACTGGTCATTTGCGCCGCCGATTTCGACGCTGGATCAAATGCCGCGCCTGAAAAAAATGCTGGCCGCGAAAAAACCCGTGAAGGTGGTCCTGTTTGGCGACAGCATATCCGCCGGTGGCGATTGTTCGGCGCTGCATTTCGTCCCGCCGTATCAGCCGAATTTCGGCGAGCTGGTTACCCGGAAGCTGGAAAAACATTACGGCAGCGAGATCATATTTATCAATCCCTCGCGCGGCGGAGCCACTTCCGAATATGCCGCGAAACAGGCGGAGGCGCAGGTCGCATGGTTCAAGCCGGATCTGGCGATCGTGGCCTACGGAATGAATGATCGTGCTGACAAACGCATCGGCTCGTATCGAGCCAACATGGAAAGCATCCTCGACACGATCCGGGCAAAATCGCCGGAGACCGAGTTCCTCGTCGTCACGCCGATGCTCAACAGCCCGAAGCAGCCGGGCGGAAACGAGCCGGTGAAAACCATCCGCGACGAGGCGCTGAAAATCTCGCGCCCCGGCACGGCGTTCGCGGACATCACGACCTCCGAACTTGATATGCTCAAGCGGAAGGATTACCTGGATCTCTCGGGCAACGGCGCGAACCATCCGAATGATTTTCTCCATCGCATCTACGCGCAGCGGATTTTGGAGGTCCTCATTCCTCCAAAAAAATGATCCGCCTTATCTGCTTGCCCCCGAATCGAAGGATTGACCCCATGCATCCACCGCGTTCCTCCTGGTGTGCCCGATGTTTTGAATGCCGCACCCGTCCGGCGTTGGGTTTCTTGAGAAAATGGACATGCGTTGCCACCGGTGTGGCCGCCCTCTTTTCCGCGCCGGCGCTCCGTGGGGAAACGGAGGGCGCAAAACCTCCGGTTCATGTGGCCGATTTCGGTGCCGTCCCCGGGGACAGCCAATGCGACACCCAAGCCATTCAGGAAGCCATCGACACCGCGATTCGGGAGGGACGTTCCGAGGTGCGATTTGCCGCCGGTGTTTACGACCTCATCCAGACCACGACCCGGAAAAAATCGGACGCCTACCTCGTCATCGACAAGGCCAAGGGTCTTGCTCTGGTCGGCGCCGTCGATGAAGGGGGGAGGCCGGCCACACGCATCGTGCGGGTTATGGAGTTGAACAACGACACCACGCCAACAACCCAGATCGAGGTTCAGGATTCGGAAGATATAACCATCAGAAACTTTGTGCTTACGAATAACCCGCCACTGGGTTCGACCGCCCGCGTGCTTTCGGTGAATCGGGAGAAGGACGAGGTTGTCGTGGAGGCGCTCGAAGGTCTTCCTGCCTACGATGGAATGCGCGCCGCGTCGGCCCAGGTCACGGATTCCGCCGGCGGGCACCTCAAGCGTTTTGGCGCCAGCGCCCAAGAGGCAACGCTGACCATCGGCACAGCGGTCAACGTCTTCTGGAAAGCGGTGCCTGGCACCGAAGGCCGGCGGCTTCAAATGACCGGTGCCGGCTGGTCGGCGAAGGTCATGCCTGGCGACCTCATCTCCTGGCATCACAAGGCGAGCGAAGCCGAAAACCAGACCAAGATCATGCGCGTGCGCAATTTTCTCTTTGAAAACATCGTCATGCCCAACGTGAGCAACATGGGCATGCTCGCCGCCTACTGCGACAACCTCGTTTTCCGAAAGGTCCGGTTCGAGCCCGAGCATGGAAATCTCGCGATCGGAGGACGCGACGGCCTCCACCTCAGCAACAATGCCGGGGAGCTTCTCGTCGAGGATTGCTATTTCAAAGGTCTGCGGATGGATCCGCTGGTCATCCGCCGCACTTTTGGCGTCGTGAAGGCGGTGGAGGAGAACGGCCAGGTCACCATCGAACCGGCCTACGAGATTCCCGCGGGCGATGTGCTGCGCGTGTGGACGGGCGACGAACCAACGGATCTCACCGTCGATTCGTCGCGGCGGGTGCGCAGCAGTGTTTACGAATACAGATTCCGGGAGCCGCTCCCGCAGGAAATGAAGGTTGGTTCCGTGGTCAGCTTTCAGACGTTCAGCCTGAAACGGGGCATCATCCGGAACACCGTTTTTGAGGACAACTTCGGCAGTCCGATTGTGAACTTCGAAGAGAACATCACGATCGAGGGCTGCGTCTTCAACAACAACTCCTACCAGCTCAAGTTCGGTCCCAATGTCTCTTCGGGCGGATGGGCCCGCAACTGCGCGATCAGGAACAACGAATTCAACAACATCAGCTGGATCGACATCGCCGGGCGCAAGCAGCCGGCATTCATTGTGATTCATTCGCTCAGCAGCCTGTTTACGAACCCGATGTTCAACAAGAGCATCGGAATCTCCGGGAACAGGTTTACTGGAGACGGCACGCCTTCGAATGCTGTAGCAATCGATGTGCGCAATGCCACCGACGTCACCATCAAAGACAACATGTTCCAAGGAATCCCGAAAAATGTCGCCATCGATCCAAAAACCACGCGCAACATCAACGTCCGCGACTGACACCGCTTTTTTCTTCTGGGCAAAGCCCCGACTGATGAAATGGCTCTTTACGTTGGGTTTGTTGGTGTCGCTGCCAGTGGCTGTCATTGCTCAGGACGCGTTGCAAAATGACCGCTACAAAATCGGTGTTGCCGCAAATGGTGGACTTCGCGTCGAGGTGGCCGGGATGCCGCCGCAAATTTTGCGGCCGGAGTTCACCGTGCTGTCGGGCGCGACCGATCCGAAACTGGCCCGCATTCAAACGCATCCGAACTATGCGGCGTCGCCACGGACTGCCGTGCGTTGGAGCAATCGGGAGGAGCCGTTGGAGGCGATCAATGCCTGGGTGAACTCCCCGGCCTTCAAGAGCGCCACCGGACTTTCCGGGCAGGTGAAGGAGACAAAAGAGGGTGGCCGGGAATGGGAGTTTCGCGATGCGGGCGGAAAAATCACGCTGCGTGTGTCGGGGGTTCGCGCATGGGAAACGAGCCGTCCGTTTTCGGTCGGCAAGTTGTCTGTGGTTGAGGCCGCCCGCGGCCATTTGAAGGGAAACACCGTCCAATGGGAGTTTGCCTCACAACCCGCGTTTGCGTTTCACGCGGAACTGACCTTGCCTCCGGGGGCTGCAGATCCCGAGATCCGCTTCACGATCACGCCTTCGCAAGCGGGCTGGTTTTCGGTTGCCTTCACGGGGGCGCCCGAAAACGAGCTCTCGAAGACCCTGCCCATCCCGCAGGAGTGCGATGCCCGCGGCCACAAGCAGTTCAACTTCGTGATGAGCGAACCCGATCTGCATCTTCCGCGTGTGCAGGTGGCCACGGCAGCCGGAAGCGTGGCGCTCGTGGCCGATCCGGCGGAATGCCGGTTCCGGCTGCCCGACATCAAGGATTCGCGCTTCGGAGCCATGCTGGAGGAAAAGGACGGATCGCTCCGCCCGGTCTTGCTGGCCCCACTTTTCGGGGGGCCGGAGTCGCGCATGGCAGCCGGCATACCCTGGAGCTTTAGCTTTCGCTATGTGCAGCGTCCGGGCGATTGGAAGGACGCCTATGTCCACATCGCGCGGGAAATCCACGGCTTCCGGGACGAGCGTGATAATTCGGGCGCCGGCTCCCTCAATGGCACGCTCGAACGGGTGATGGATTTCCTCGCCGACCGTCGCGGCGGCAACCGTGCGATGTGGGACATCCAGCAAAAGTATTACGACTACTTCACGGACAAGACCGGCATCTACAAGCCCTTCTCACCGCTCTACGGGTTGTCGGCGGCGATTGTGACCGACGACGAGGATTTCTTCCGCGAACGTGCGCTTCCGGCGATGGAATTTGCCATCTCTCGCCGGTCCAGCGTCTTTGCGCCATACGACAATTCCGACAACAAGCAGGCCAATAGTGCGTTGCGCACCGTGGGGGTGCCATATCCCGGCTACGCCCAGCTCTTGAGTCTTTATGAAATCCTGCAACGCCGCACCCCGGTCTTGCTCGATCTTGCGGAAAAACGCGGTGCGGAAAAGAACAGCGCGTCGGATGCCCTGGCACGCTGGCAGCTCACCGGCGGGGAGTCGGCACTCTCGGACGCCCGCGCTGCGGCCATGCGGTTGAGCGGTCGTGCCGAGGAGCATTTGTTCGATCTGCTGGATCTTGCGGATGCCAGCAAGGAGCCCCCGGATTTGCAGCGTGCCGTCGATGCCGCCTACAGCAACGCTGCGACGAGGTTGAATCTGTATCCGGTTCCGCCGGACACGATGGTCACCGTGGACAAGGGCGGCACGGCGCCGGTTCATCTGCATTCCTTCGGTCGCCACGGCAACATCTGGGGATACCCGCCTCCGCAGCCGATCCAGGTTCCCGAGCAAACCGTGCCCGCGTGGCGCATATCCCGTCTGGGAGTGCCGAGCCCGGCATATCCGATGGAGTATTGGATGAACACCCATGGCGCGACCTTGCGCGTGGCCGGTCTCGCACGGGACACTTTCCTTCGCGACATTGCCCACTGGGGCGTGGTGGGCCGCTTCGGCAACTATCCGGGGGACAACCGTTCGAAAGACTCGCTCGTGGCCGAGCGGCCGGATGCGGTGGAGGCCGCTCCGTGGAAATGGAATTTTGCCACGGTGAATCCGGGCCATGCCTGGGATTTCGCCGGAGCGATGCTGGACTTTTTGGTCAGCGATGCGTTCGAGCGCTCGAAGGGCGCGATGGATTTTCCGGCGCTGCGTGCCGCCGGCTCCTCATTTCGCGTGCGCATTTACGGCGGCGCCCCGGGCGTTTTTTATGGCGACAAGGGCGTCTATCTTTGGCTGCCGCGCGGCCTTGTCACCACCGACAACCGCCAGATCGACTGGCTGGCCGGCCACGGGAACGGCAATCTGTATCTGGCTCTGTGGAGCCAGTCGTTCCAGAAGGAAGAAGTCACGCTCACGCTTGATCCCTCCCTGGTCCAGCCCTCTGAAATCGCAAGCATCCGCGTCTGGCGCGACAATGAAAAAGCGGATCCGCTGCCGGTGACCGATCATCGGCTGACCGTGACCCTTTCACCGAAAGGCATCGTCGCGCTCGCGATTCCGGCTGCGGTAAAGACACGGCTTCAGGCGAAGCTCTACGATCCCGCAACGCCGCCCCTGGGTCCGCAGAGCTTCACCAAGGTCGAATCCCCCTTCGGCCCGGTTCACGCGATGCTCCTTCGTGCCGGCCGGGACATGACGAGCGCCTTTGTTTATGCGGAGGCGCTTCCCGAACATGTGATCTCGGCCCGGCTCCGCTGGCGGCAGGGAGATGGCGGGTGGAACGAAATTGTCGATGACGTTTATCCGTATGAATTCTCGCCGCATCTTGCTGATCACGGCGGGGATTTCTCCTGCGTGCTGGAGATTGAGGATGCCCGCCGGCAAATCCTTCGCTCTCCCGTGGTTGTCTTGTCCCCTGGTGACACCCCTTGCGTCGCTGGCGATCCTCCTCCCGAAAAACCCTTTGCGCCGCTGCGCCCGACTCCCGCCTTCGAAGGTGCGGCCGAGCCGCCTTTGAACGACGAGTTTGTGGCCTACCTCAAAAAGGCGGCCAATCCAGATGACTACGGCCTCCGCAATGGGAAGTTTTTTCCCTATTCCACTCCGCAAGGCCGGCGGATCGCGTGGCGGCAACCGGTCTGGGACAAGGATCTTTATGCCCAGGGTTGCGAATCAAAGGACGCGGAGCGACGATTGCGGGCCGATCTCGCCCGCACCCAGACGGAAATCATCGCCGCCCTCGCCGCCCGCACCCCATCGGTGGATTATTCTCAACTTGATCCACGTCAACGGGAGACCCTTCTCGACATGGCTTATACCGAAGGGGTGACGAATCTTCGCCCCGAAATCATTGCCGCCATTCTCGCCTCCGACTGGGAACGCCTGATCCATGATCATCTCTGCGTCCGTTACGCCGGCCATGCGCCCGATCATGTTCGGAACAAGGCTTTCGCCAAGCGCTGGAACATCCAGTAGCTGGCGCATTTTCTGAGTTTCAAAACGCGAAACCTCATGTGCAAACGCCTCCGGCAATGCTATGTTTGAGGTGTCATCGGCAATCCATATTTTCTATGCCTCCCCTGCAAACGTGAACTCTCTTTGTAACTCCCGTGCTTCTCAACGCGATTCCCCGCACGCCTTCTCCCTTGTGGAGCTGCTTGTGGTCATCGCCGTTATGGCCCTGCTCATGGGCCTTGTGGCGCCGGCCTTTCTCGGGATTAAAGGCGCGTCAGACCTCGGCAGCGCCACCTCGGAGATTTCTGGATTGCTGGAGCAGTCGCGCGCTTACGCCATGGCCCAAAATACCTATGTCTATGTGGGAATCCAGGAGGTGGATGCCAATGTGGCCTCCGGCAATTCACCGCAAGTCGCAGGAACGGGAAGAGTCGTTGTGGCCGTCGTCGCTTCGAAGGAAGGAACCCGGATTTTCAATGCTTCAACAAATAGTTTTGATTCCAATAAGCTTGTGCCCATTTCCAAACTCAGGAAGTTTGAGAATCTTCACCTCGGCACGCCATCGGACAGTGGAAACATGGCGCGACCAAGCGTTCCTGCATCGAATCAGGTGTCCGATAGCAGTGCTTATGATCTGAACTCAGCCGCCTTTGCCTGGCCGCTGGAAGGGACTGCCATCTACAAATTTTTTAAGATCATCGAATTTGATCCGCAAGGCACCCCGCGTCCTCTCAAATCAGGAGGGGAGGGGATTGTTGATCGCCTGGAGTTGGGTCTGCTCCAGAGCAAGGGAAATATCGTTGTGAACAGCGCTCAAAATCCCGCACAGCAATCTGCAATTCAGTTGGACGGAGTGACCGGCGCCACGCGGATCTACCGTCCGTGATGTTTATGCAAAAGAGACTGCTTTCTGCCCTTCGGATCCCCCAAAAAACCGCGTTCTCGCTGGTGGAAGTGACCTTGGCGCTGGGGATTGCTGCATTCGCTTTGGTGGCCATCTTCGGTCTTCTTCCAATCGGCCTCAAGAGCAATCAGACCAGCCTTGAGCAAACCGCCGCCGCGGCTATCGCCTCCGGCATTGTGGCCGACCTCCAGGCGACGCCTGTGTCCATTCCGCCTGCAAATACGAATTCGCCCCGCTATCAAATCAAACTGAACGCCCCTTCCGGAAACGAGCCAGCTCCGGATCGAACGACTATTTTCCTCTCCAAGGACGGCTCGCCGCTCGGCTCGATCGATGCGAATGCCGATGCCGGCCTGAGTCCCCGCTTTCGGGCCACCGTTTATGTCACCCCACCCGCGGCCAGCCAAAGATTTGCTTCCGCGGTGCGGATTTTGATCACCTGGCCCGCACTCGCCGACCCCGTGGCCGCCAATGAGCCCGCGAAATTTGCCGGCTCGTTTGAGACGCTGTCCTTGCTGGATCGCAACTGACTTTATGAAGCATCGGTCTTCCATCCAACTCACGCCCGGGCCGGCCTTTACCCTGGTCGAGCTGCTGGTCACGATGGCGGTTTTCGCCCTCCTGATTGTGGCGGTGGCCCAGCTTGTCAGCAGCGCGAGTGTGGTGACGAAGCTGAGCCAGAAACACATGGATGCCGACAGCCAGGCGAGACTTGTTTTCGACCGGATGGCAGGGGATATCGCAAAAATTGTGAAACGGCCGGATGTGGATTACTATTTTCAGAAAAAATCCGGGAACGACGCGATGTTTTTTTATAGCGAAGCCCCCGCCTTCTTCCGGACATTGAATGCCGCCACAGACGCGGATTCCGTGGGGCTCATCGGTTACAGGATCAACCCGGCGTTCCAGTTGGAGCGATTGGGGAAGCAGCTGAGTTGGACGGGCAGTGCGGCGGAGTCATTGCCGGGCAGCATGGTCTTTTCCAGCGTTCCAGCCGACGGCAGCCGGCTCGACGAAGTCTGGGGCCAGACACTGGCTGATGGCTCGACGGATTCAGACTACCATGTCCTCTCGGAAAGCGTGTGCCGGATGGAAATTTGTTTTCAGAAGACCAATGGCGAGTATGTCGGGCCGTCTCTGACGCGCAGCCTCAACGGATATTCCGCGATTGTCGTGGCCCTGGTCATCCTGGATCCTCAATCGCAACAAATCACCACACCGTCTGCGGTCGCTGCAGCCTTTGATGATCCGACAAACGATGATCTGAGCGGCAATTCCCCAATGTTGATCGCCGGGAAGTGGAATGCGAAACTGGAAGCCGGTCTCAGCGGGATACCTCCTGCCGCAGCCTCACAGATCCGGATCTATCAACGGCATTTTTACCTTAATACGAAATGAGAGAAATTGGCAGACTCCATCCGCGCTCCGTCCGGCGCTTCGACGCCGGCCGCGACCGGGCGCGTCGCACCGGGGGGGCGGCGCTGATTGTCGTGCTGGCGTTCCTGGTGCTTCTCGCGGGATTGTTTGTTGCCTTTTTCTCCAGGAGCATTCTGGATCGGCAGATTTCCAACAGCAGTGCCAGCCAGTTGAAGGTGGAAATGTTTTCCCAGGGTGTGGCGGATGAGATCATTGCGGATGTGAAGCAGGAAATCGCCGCCGGTTCCACGATCAGCAATCCGGCTGCCGGCTATCAGGTTTTCAAGCCCAAAACCGCCTGGAGCGCCACGCCTTCCCGCGTGGGAACAACCGACTCTTTTCCCAACCTGGTTAAGCGGAGCGCGTCCGGGCAGGCATTTTATGCCGGAAGTGAGACCGATTACGATACAACCGCCTACCCGCCTTCGAACCGGGCCTGCATGGCATCGACGGCAACGGCCTCGCAAGGTGGCCGGCTCATTTCCGCCGCACGCTGGAACAAGCCGCTGCTGATGCAGGCAACCAGCACAACGGACCTCACTCCGGCTTCGAGCTACACCCCTCCGGATTGGATTCTTGTCGGGCGCGATGGATCGAATCCCACAACCGCGACCACAAATCCGGCCGCCGCCAACTATGCCATCGGGCGGTATGCGTATAACATTTATGACGAGGGCGGGCTCCTCGACATGAACGCCGCGGGCTATCCCTCGACCATGACGGTCGCCCCGGCCGTTCCCTTTTTCAAAAATTCCCTTGCTTACGCCGACCTGAAGCAGGTTGGACTGACAATCGAGCAGGTGGACGCCATCGTGGGCTGGAGAAACTACGCTTCCGCCAAGCCCCCCGGTGAGTTTCCCATCCCGGCATTTACGGTGGACTCGGCAAGAAATTATCACGATTTTCTGATGGCCGATGAAAGGCATTTTCTCCGGGCAGGGAAAGTCCCGCTCTACAACGGGCAGTCCGACCGGATATTCATCGGCCGCCAGCAATTGATCAAATTCCTGCTTCAGGGAGTGGCTCGAGGTGACGCCGCTCAAAAGACTTTGCTGCAAAACGCCCTGCAATATCTCGGGACGTTCAGTCGCGACCTCAGCCAGCCCTCGCTCTCGCCCGATCCGGCGCGCCCGAAAATTGTCAGTGGAGACGGAGGCAACGACGCCTATGGCGGCGATCCTGTGATCAACCCTTCCTTCTTATCGATCCGCGCAGCCACCGCATTTCAGCGGAACGATGGTTCCAAAGCGGTGGTGGGTGAACCGCTGGTGAAAAAACGGTTTGTTCTCAATCGTCTGTCCTGGCTGACCTACAAAGGCCCCAGCGTCAACCGCAACCAGTCCGATCCGGACATCCAGGCGCTGATCAACGGTGGCGTCCCCTGGGAGTATCTTCAATTGGGGACACCGACGAATATTCAGGCGTATTTCGGCCTGACTTGGGATGCCGCTGCGAATGGCTGGAAATATGCCCAGCCGACAGCCGGGGCAGAGATCAAGACATTAAGCAAGGTGGCGGCGGAAAACCGCGAGCCCGATTTTATGGAGTTGCTGAAAGCAACGATTCACGTGGGAGCAATCGGAAAAGGGGCTACCCGGCATAAGGCTGTTACTTTGGGAAGCCAAACTTTGCCCGCGAGTACGGGCGAGGTGATCTGGGAGGATTATCAGTATCGGCGCGACGTTTCCGTCGACTACTCAATTATGCAGATAGCAGCGAATATCATCGATCAGTTTGATTGTGATGGATACCCGACTGTTCTCAGCTTTGATGGGGGGGCCGGGGCCAAGCAGTTTTTTGGAGTCGAGAATCTTCCCTATTTTTATCGTGTGCGTGACAGTATGCTAAAAGCAGTTTTGCCAAATGCCTCGCCCTATCCCGCCCCGGATACCTATGGGCCCGGAGGAACTTACAGTGAGCTGAAGCCAAAAAAAATAGGTCCCTTAACGCCTGCTCTCACCGAAAAAATGGCGGATGCAGGTATTGTAGCATCTCTCCTGCAACCCGAAATCTGGAACCCACACGACCCAAACTCTTCCTTCGGTAATCCGTATCCGCTCACTCTGAGGCTGATCGCTGAGAGCAGAGATCCGGACGGTGTCGCTACGGCTTACGACAAACTTTCCTCCCGTTCAGTCACAACTTCCTCCAATACCTATCATCCGCCCATTGATACATCGTCGCCCCCTGGCAACACGACCGGAAGCGCCCTGGGTTCCCAAACTGACAATGACAAGACGGTATCCGCGCCGTTCTTTAGAAACTACAATTACAATAGCACTCTGATTTCTGTCAACGCTATAGGCAGCGCAATTCAGATGGAACCCGATAGTACCGAAATGAGGTTCACGCATGTGAATGGAACTCAGGCTCTTTTTTCCGAACCAACACTGTTGATCCATCCTAATTTGCCGACGGGAAGCAAACTTGGAATCACCAACGGAAACAACCTATTCAAGGTCTTCAATGACGCCAGCATGGCTCCCTCCGCCAGAGCTGCGCTACAGCAGAGCGAACCATTTGGGATTAGATGTGTCGTCGATAACAATCTTTATATCGGGATTCTACGCGGTGTAGCCCCACTCCAGTGGGTATATAAGTACGATGGAACCGGCCCTACAGATCCAAATAGCGGTTATTACATAATCACACCGAGAACAGCCAGCGTCTATAATAATTCACCAAGCACGACCACAGCCGACGCGTTTACCTATCGTATGCAATATCAGGCACCGGGCGGCACTTGGGTAACATACGACCAGAAGTTCACCAATGCTTCCGGAGGCCCAGTCATCAGATGGGATCTACCAGACGCAACAAACCTGAACGATTTTGGGCTGATCGGCAATGTGTCGTTCGCGACCTGCATCGATCCTCGCACCAGTCGCTTTGGTGCGCCCGGGGGGGATATCACGCTGACTGGCAACAGCACACCCACTCAATATAACTATAGTGCCGGTAGTACCGGATTTCCTCCAGACGTTCCTGCCGGTGAAACCTATCTCGATGCGGAGCGAATCAGCCTGGCCACGAATCGCTCCACCGCAAGTATTGGCCGGGGGATGACCTCGAGAATGACGGGCACTACTCTCGCAGTTAACGGCTTGCCAGCAGTCGGCGGGTGGTATCCCAACGACTGGCATTCCAGCACTACGCCCAAGTCATTCTTTTTTGGCTCGTTTTCTGTCAACGATCCCAACGCGACCATCTCTGGTTCGCCAACCCAATATTATGCCGATCCGGATGGAGTGGTGCGGCGGGCCACGGGGGCGTATCGTTCGGGGCTTACCGGTCTGCCATTGGTGACCGCGACCAGTTATACGAGCAACCCGGCCGGGACTCCCACTGCGCAGAGCGAAAGCCGTCCGATCATCCTGAATCGTCCGTTTCGATCCGTAACCGACTTGGGTTATGTCTTTTCTGGCATCCCCTGGAAAAACCTGGACATGTTTACGCCGGAAAGCGGCTTTGCCGGTCTGCTGGACGTTTTCTGCATCCGCTACACGAATGATCAGGTCGCGACCGAGGCCGGGAAGGTCAACCTGAACACCCGACAGCCCTTGGTGCTTCAAGCTATTCTCACCGGAGCATACAAGGATGAACTAAATACAGGTGGTTCCACCATCCCCGGCGGAGCCATCTCCGAAGCCTCGGAGATCGCTGCAAAATTGGTCGCCAGGACAAGCAGTACGGCAGTTGGCAAGGGGCCTCTGACTAATTTGAGCGAATTGGTTGGGAAGTGGGTTGGTTCTGTCCCGGCAGGTGGAGGTGGCATCGATGGCAGCAAGTCTTACGAGGGGTTCAGCGCAGATCTTGACACTATCAACTGGACTTCCAATTCAGACAGAAGTATCGAGCGTCGACGCGAGTCTGCATTGCGCGCACTGACAAATTCCGGAACCACCCGGGTCTGGAATCTCATGATTGATCTCGTAGCGCAAACCGGGCGGTTCCCCGCGAATGCCTCTTCCCTAGACAAGTTCATTGTGGAAGGCGAGCAGAGATACTGGGTTCATGTGGCAATTGATCGTTACACCGGCCAGGTGATCGACAAGCAAATTGAAGTCGTTAAAGAATGAAGACCCGCGGCATGTGTTTGACTTTGGTTTGCTGGGCAACGATTTCTGCTCTCGCCCAGCCCGCACCATCTCCGACGCCTCATCCGATCCCGGTCGGCAACTTGATTGAACGGCGAAGCCCTCCGTTTTCCAAGTGGACGATCACGTGCATGAGGAGTTCGACTGCCGCAGCAATCGGTTTGGAGGAAAAAAAATCAACGCCACAGGCTCAAAAGGTTGTCCGGAGAATCACTTTCACTCGCAATAAAAACATTCTAAATGAACAGATCATCAATGATAAAGGTGAGCGATTTGAAACTTGGCGTATTGGAAACCTCCAGTTCACCACCTTTCCCGGTTCAACTGAACGCGTCGAGATAGATCCAAAAGACGAAACAGATGGCCAATCATATTCCGATCTTTCGAAAACTGATTTTCCTGACTTCGCATGGGTCACCGATCAGACATATGTTGACGTACAAGAGGTCAGAGGAAGGGAATGCATTATTTTCAAAACGGGCGATTCCGCAGATTCAGTAGTAGGATGCGTAGACCTGCGAACCCGGCTTCCGTTTTTGTTACAAACCAGAAAGGAAACGCGACTTTATGAATTTGACACTTCATCCCAGCCGACCTTAACGATTCCCCAAGACCTGCAAGAACTTCTGGAAAGACGCGCTAAACAACTCGAACAAATGGCGCGGATGCCTGCCAGACCTTGGTAAAGAATTGTTCCTTCTATTCATCAGCTCCATGCCTGCCTTTACAAATCTTCGCATATCCCTCGTCTGGCTCATGTTGTGCATCCTTCCTGCCTTTGCACAGGAGCCAGATGACCTAGAGTCCGGTTTTCAAAACCCACCCATTGAGGCCCGTCCGATGGTCTGGTGGCACTGGATCAATGGCAATATCACGAAAGAGGGCATTCGCGCCGACCTTGAAGACATGAAGCGGGTCGGAATTGGCGGGGCACAAATTCTCGACGTCGAGATTTATCTGCCGGAAGGTCCGGTCCGTTACAACTCCGATTCGTGGCATGAACATGTGCAGTATGGCGGCGTCAATAAATAAAGGTAGCAACTTGCATAGGAATTGTGATATGCTCTCCGAGCATGAGCACCCTTGCGCAGATTACCGAAAAACTGCAGCC
>Ga0247842_10000652_pt1 | contig 69256 bp, 51 predicted proteins | sample LaCruzMarch2015__3_FD_192411 | JGI IMG/M metagenome (GOLD analysis project Ga0247842, IMG submission 192411) | Freshwater microbial communities from meromictic Lake La Cruz, Castile-La Mancha, Spain - LaCruzMarch2015_19m | ecosystem: Environmental > Aquatic > Freshwater > Lake | place: Spain... | reverse complement strand
CTACGCAAAGTATTTTAATTTTATTTGAATTTTTATCCCAAGACTCAATATAATTCCAATAGAGATCATTAATTGGAAAGGGGATAGTATTCTCTATTTTTTCTTTTACTTTTTCATATAAATTAAGTTTAGAATCAAAGGTGAATATTTGAATATAGGTTTTAGATTCAGGAAGACTGACAACAGCCCTAAGAAGAGATCCTTTTCTTGGATCAAACGGTTCAAATCCTGCTTGTTGAGTGGCTAATCTAAGAGCTTGAGTCAGATCTTTTTGATTTACTATTTCGCCATCGCGAATAACTCCCTCCTCAAGTGTTGTTCGGCTATAAGCCAGAATTGATTTTTGTTTATTTAAACATAATATTTCAATAGAATGATCACTTATATCAATACCGATAATTGGACGATAAGATATAAACCTTCTTAATAAGAAATAATGCCAGACCATGCTTTTAAAAGGTTGTTTTTTCCATTCATTTTCTTGGCCTGGAAGAGTCTGTTTTTCTTCTTTTTTCTTTTCCTTGGATTCTTTTTTAGCTTCATTCCTTATCTTTTTTATAGCTTTATTCTCAATAGCAGCTTTTTGTTTTTCTATTTTTCTAAGATAATTTTCAGCTTTGATGTAGAGTGGTAATTTATTTTGAAGTTTATCTAAAAACCCCGGATCTTTTTCTGGTTCCACGGTTTGATCTTTAACTTTAGTAAAAAGTTCATAAGCTTTTTCAAGCTCTCTTTCTTTGTAATTCTTAATAGCCAATTCAAAAACAGGCTGAAGTTCTTTTTCTTTTCTTTCTCTTTCTTGTATTTCTTCTTTACTTAGTGGTTTTTCTTTTGTTATTTCTTCTTTTTTATCTTTTGTTTTTTCCTTTTCTGGTTCTGTTTTTTCTGCTTTTTCTTTCCTTTCTAGTTCTTCTTTTTCTCTCATTATTTTTTCTTCCATTTTTTTCTTTTTCAGTTCTTCTCTTTTCAATTCTTCCTGGTCTATTTTTTTCACTTCTTCTTCTATTTCTTTTCTTCTTATTTCAAGTTCTTCTTTCTTTTTCTTTTCCTGCTCTTCTGTTAGTTCTTCTTTCCATTCTTCTTCCGGTTTTCCTTCCATTTTTTTCAGTTCTTCCCTTCTCAACCTTTCTTGCTCTATTTTTTTCACTTCTTCTTCTATTTCTTCTCTCATTATTTCAAGCTCTTCTCTTTTTCTTTGTCTTTGTTTTTCTCCTATTTCTGATTCCTCATCTTTTTCTTTTGTAATTTCTTTTTTAATTATTTCCGGTTCTTTTCTTATTGATATTAATTCTTTTTGTTCAGCCTTCCATTTTTCTTCCTGTTTTTTTAGCTCTTCTTTCTGTCGTTGCATTATCTCTTCTGCTTGTTTTTCCAGCTCTTTTTTATGTTTTTGTCTTAATTCTTCCTCTTCTTTTTTTAATTGTTTTATTATTTCCAGTTGTTTTGCTGACTCTTCTGATACTTGTGGTAAATTATTTTCTTTTATTATAATTTCTTCCTGTTTTTTTATTTTTAATTCTTTCTTGTCTGATTCAGATTCTTCTTTATGTCGCTTTATCAGTTCTTCTCTTTGTACTCTTAACTCTTCTTCATATTTTTTAATTAAACCTTCTCTTTGTATTATTATTTCTTCTCTTTTCTTTTTATTTATTTCTTCTCTTTTTCTTAGATCTTCTTCTTTTTGTTTTCTTTTTATATTCCTTTCTTCTTCTTTTATTTTTTTAATTATTTTTTGTTCTTTTTCTTTGATATCGTTTTGCTTCCTTGTTTTTTTAAAATAATCTGTAGTTTTTGTAATATAGGGCGGTAGTTTATTTATAAGATTAGTCAGAAATCCTGATTTCTTTTCAGGTTCTATTATCTGATCTTTGCCTTTAGATAAAAGCAAACCGATTTTATCTGTTTCTTTTTTGTTAGGGAGTCCAATAATTGGATTTAAGAGGATTGGAGATTCTACTTTTTCTTGTTTTTTTAGTTCTTCCTCTTTTTTAAGGTCTTCTTCTTTCTTTTTTTTCTCTTCCTGTGTGCGTTTTTCTTCCTCCTGTTTTCTTTTTATTTCTTCTTCTCGTTTCCTTTTTTGTTCGCTTTCTTCTTTTATTTTTAATTCTTTTTCCTTGTTTCTTGCCTCTTCTTCTTTTCTTTTCTTCTCTTCCTGTATGCGTTTTTCTTCCTCTTGTTTTCTTTTTATTTCTTCTTCTTGTTTCCGTTTTTGCTCGTTTTCTTCTCTTATTTTTAACTCTTCTTTTTTCTTTAATTCTTCTTTTTGTCTCATTTTTATCTCTTCCTCGGGAGATGTTTCCAATAAAAGATTAGCCTTTTTTGATTTTTCTATTAAGGGATTTCCTATATTTAAAAATTTTTGAGGTTGTTTTTCTACCTTTCTTTCTTTGTTTATTAGTTGAGAAATTTTATTTTTTGCATTAGCTTTTTTTTGAGCAAGTTCTTCTTCTCTTTTTTTGAAAATAAATTCTTTTTCTTTTTCCAATTTTTCTTTCTGATTAGAAAGTTCCCGATCTTTTAATTCGGTTTCTTTTATCTTTTTCTCAGCCTTTTTAATCTTTTCTTGAACCAGCCATTTTGCTTTTTCAATTTTTCGTCTTATAATTTCTGCTTCCCATCTCTTTTTTTCAATTCGACTTCTTTTTTTAGGAGAAACTGTTTTTTCCATTTTTTCAATTTCTTCAATTTTATTTTCAACAGTCGTCTCTTTTTTTAGAGCAGTTTCTAATTTAATTTTAAAGTTTTTAAATTTTATTAAAAATTGCCTTTCTTCCTTATTTATTGTTTCTTTTTCTAGATTGATTTTTTTGATTTTTCTCTCTATATCAGCCAATTTTTTCTTTTCAGATTTTTCTGCTGAATTTTCTTGTTTCCCTAATCTCTTTTCTTTAATAGGTTTACTTCCTTTATTTTCTTGTTCTTGGGCAATTTTATTTTTCTTTGATAGAGCTTTATTTTTTTGCGACATAAAATGATTTGTTACCTTTTGCGTTATTCAGCCATTCGTCTTTTTTAGAGTAATCAAAACACGGCTTTAAAATATTTAATATCCTTAATTATACCACATGTCGTGTTAAGCTCAAAAAAACCAGTTTTCTAATCTTTAAAAGTTATTGGTTAAGGATATAAATTTGCTGGAAATGTCTTCTTTATTGCGATATAATAAACTAAAATTAACTGAGATAAAACAAATAATGAAAAAAGGGTTTACATTAATTGAGTTAATGGTTGTTGTTGCTTTAATCTTTTTGTTGTCAGGTCTTATTCTCCCTACGTCTTATAGTTTTTTACAAAAATCTGAAATAAGAGATCAGTTAAGAAATGTAGAAAGTTCTTTAAGGAAGGCTCAAGCGGTTAGCATAACTGACAGAGGCGATAGTAGTTCGGGGATAAAATTTTCTCAAACTAATTATATTCTTTTTGAAGGAGAATCTTATTTAAACAGAAGAGAAGCAATGGATACTGTTTTTAATTTTCCTGTTGCAATATCTGTTGCCGGAGCGCAAGAAGTTGTATTTCAAAAAACAACCGGTTTACCAGTTTTTCCTGGACTAATCGGTCATTGGGATTTTAATGAAGCAACAGGCACTATTATTTATGATTCTTCATGTTGTCTTAATCAGAACAACGGAATTGTTTCTGGTACTGGTATATGGAGTCATGTAGATGGTAAAGATGACTCCGCTTTAGAATTTGGCGGAAATACTTATGTGAACATTGAGAATAACGACAGCTTAAATTTAGAAAATGAAATTACTATTTCTTCTTGGGTGAACATTCCCACAATAGATAGTGGTGGAATTATTAAAAAAGGAAATCCGGAAGGGGATAACGGATATAATCTTTTTATTTCAGGTGAAGGAGCTGTTGTTTTTAGCCTCGGTGACGGATCTTCTGAAAAAACTATAAGCAACAATTATAATTCAGAATTGCTGGGAGAGTGGGTTTATTTAGCTGCAGTTTGGGACGGTGTAAAAATGAAACAATATATTAATGGAGAACTTCAGTTAAATACAGATTTTTTTAGCGGTTCTGTTTCATCATCTACAGAAGATTTAATTATAGGAAACGGATTAATAGGAAAAATAGATGATGTTCGTCTTTATAACTACGCTCTTTCAAATGAAGATGTAAAAACTAATTATTTAGCAAGAAAGGATGATATAATTGTCGGTTTGAAATTCGGAGAAAATAGACAATATATAATTATTAATTCTCAGGGAAAAATAGAAGCAATTGAATAATGGGTAAACTGTTGAGGACTGATTTCAGCAGAACTACATGTGCATATTAAAAATAAAAAGCAAAAAAAATAATCAGACACTTAAAAATAGTACTGGATTTATCCTGGTAGAACTTCTGGCTGCTATGGCCATTTTTGCTATAGGAGTAATGACTATTTTTGCTTTGTTTGTAAATGCTACTAAGGGAGCAACTTTTAGTATAGACAGGACCAATTCTTCTTTTTCTTCTGTTATAGAAGCCGCTAATTCTATTTTTAGCGGTGATAAAGACGATTTAACTTCGGGAGAATATGACGTAGGGATTAATAAAAACAATCAGTGGGTTTTAATACCAAGAGCAGGGTTGGTGGGACATTTTTTACTATCAAATGATGCTGTAGATTCAAGCGGTTATGGTAATGACGGAATTATGAGTCATATGAACTTTGATATTGATAGAAAAAACCAAAGATACAACGCGGGAAGATTTAATGGTACGACCAGTTATATTCAAACAGAATATGCTTTTTCTCTTCAAATAACGGGTCCTCTTACTATTTCTGCTTGGGTTTTGGGAACAGGAGAGGGTCAAAGATATATAGCCGGAAGATATAATACAGTTGAAGGAAGGGGAGGTTATCTTTTATCCAAAACAGATTCTAATTATAATTTTCAAATTACAGGACCCGAAGGAACTATCTCTATTTTAGCAGAGGGAGATAATCTTCCATGGGAACATATAGTGGGAGTTTATGACCCTGGAAAACCTTCTGTCAGTTTATATATAAACGGAGAATTAAAAGAATCTACTACTACAAATATTTCTTCTATTAATGTGGTACCGGGCATAGAGTTTTTTATTGGAACAGACGCTGGTAAAACAAATTTTTGGGAAGGTTTAATTTCAGATGTCCGAGTTTATAACAGAGTTTTAACTTCTAATGAAATTTCCGGACTTTATGGTAGTTACAGTAATAAATATGATCGTCATTTGGTGGTTTCAGATCCGGGTGGAGGACTTTTGGGTTATTGGAATTTTAACGAAGGAGAAGGATGTGTTGCTAATGATAACAGCGGTAATAATAATCATGGAATATTAAAACCTGAATGTGATGTTCTTTCTCCTCTTTGGGAAGAAGACAGATATGGAAAACAAGAGAGAGCTTTAGAGTTTGACGGCACATCTACTTTTATTAGCGTTATTGATAGTTCTTCGTTGCAAATTAAAAATGAAATTTCCGTATCTGCTTGGGTAAAACTTCCCGACCCTCTTCCTTCTGCCAGCGGTACGATGATGATATTATATAAAAAAGCAACAAATCCGGAAGATTATTCTTTTGCTTTAGTTTATAACAAAGATGATAAAGGATATGGTTTTGCCGTGTCTCAGGGATCATCGGAAAATTTAGACTATATTAGATCAACAAGTACTGTTATAGCCGGAGAGTGGCAACATATTACAGCTACTTTTGATGGGACAGATAAAAAACTTTATATAGATAACGAAAGAATAAACGATGTTGCATCTTCTACTTTGGAAAATATCGGAACTGATAATAATTTTTATATAGGCCAAGGAGCTGACGGAAATAATAAATATGAAGGATTTATTGATGATGTTAAAATTTATAATCACGCCTTGTCAGAAAGTGAAATAATGTCGTCGTATCTGGGAAATATTAATTATTATAGTTTTCCGGTTATTCAAAAAAACAATCAGCTATAACTGATAAAATATTATGGTTTCTAAAAAACGGTTATTTATTCTTATAGGAGGATTAGTTTTGTCAGCTGTTGTTCTTTTGGTTTCTTTTCTTTTAACTAACATGGGTCGTTCAAATTTAGGTGGGGCGTTAGATTTTCAATGTGGAGATAAAATAACTTATCAAGAAGATGTTTATAAAACAGTGCAAATAGGTGAGCAGTGTTGGATGAAAGAAAATCTTAAAACAACCAAATACAGAGACGGTACTCCTATTTCTGTATCTGATTCAATGACTGATTCAGAGTGGATAGTTGATAAAAAAGGAGCTTACGTCTGCTATCAAAATATTAAAGAAAATTGTAATACTTACGGAGCTTTATATAATTGGTACGCGGTCAGTAATTCTTTGGGTCTTTGCCCTGCAGGATGGAGCGTCCCAACTCATAACAAGTGGACAGACTTAGAAAGAAGTATGTGTAACAGTCTTAAACATGAAAATTGTGAAACTATTTTTGCTTATGATAATTCCATGGGTTTTAGGGGTACAGATGAAGGAAAAAATTTAAAATCAAAAACTATTAAAGGGTCAGATGCTTATGGTTTTTCTGCTTTTTTTGGAGGCTTTCGTAATCCTAATGGTCCTTTCCAATATTTAGGAGAAAAAGGCTTTTGGTGGACATCTGATTTTTCCGGAGAATTTGCTTATGGTCGTGTTTTGGATGCTTTAAATCAAGGAGTACGTCAGGTTGAAAGCGTAAAATCCAGTGGTTTTAGTGTTCGTTGTGTTAAGGATTAATTTTTATATGAGAAGAATTAAAAAACAAAACGGCTTTATTGCTATTACTTCTGTTTTAATAATTAGTGCTTTGATTTTAATTTTAGGTATTAGTATATTTCATGCTTCCATAACAGATCAGGCAATGAGTTCTTCTTATGACGATGGAGAAGAAGCTTCTTTTTTGGCTGTTGCTTGCGCCAGAATAGCTTTTTTTAAATTAAAAGAAAATATTGATTATGCCGGAGATGAAACTGTTGATATAAACGGAATGAGTTGTAGTATTAATACAATAGAAAACGTGAACGATCGTACTAAAATAATTTCAACTCTTGCTCGAGTAGGAGATAGGCCTTCTTTTAAAAGAGTAGAGGAGGAAATAAAATATGTTGTAGAGTCAAAAGCTGAAGATTGGATATGTGGAGATGAAGATTGTGTTATAGAAAATCTTAAGATTGTAAACGATTCTTTAGTTTTGCAAGAAAAATTAATAGAAGGAGAGGAGATAGAAAAAGCTACAAGAACAACAGCGTTTGCAACAGAATGGCTTGGAGAAAATAATTACGCTTCTACATCTGGGTTAAAAACAGATGGCGATGATTTAGTTTTAGAAGATAATCAAACTTCAGGTTATCGTATATCTAATCCTTTTTCTTTGGGAGAAGTAAAATATGCGGGAGACAGCAATATAGAGTGGGTAGAGACTCTTGAGGCAGATACAGAAATAAACATCTATACACAAGTAGTGTATAGTGAAGTAATACCTACTGAAGCAACTGGGACTTGGTTGCTTGTAACAAACAGACAACCAATTCCGGAAATAGAAAGAAGTACTGATCTGACAAATTATTGGCTTTGGGTAAAGCAGGAGTTAAAAACACAAGACGTAGCTTTAACTCCAAGATTACATGTTTTAACAGAGAAGATTTTAGAAGTAGACTTGGTTCCCGTAGAAACAGAAGGAAGTCGTATTTCTTCTGAGTTGGATATTTCAGGAGAAGGTGTGGTCAAAGATTCTCAAATTTTTTGGGATAAAAATACTCGTTTAAATGCTTCTGTTATTGTTGAAACTAGATTACTTATTGATGAAATTTGGACCGATTGGGAAATTGTAACTAACGGAAGAGAAATTCCGGGATTAATTAAAGGAACAAATTTGGAAGAAGTTTTCATTCAAACAAGAACTATTTTTACCGGGGGTCCTAAATTTTATCCCAGTTTAAATAGTATTAATATTTTTATTGAAACAAAATAAATATTTTAAATGTGGAATGAATAATTTTAAAAAAGGATTTACATTAATTGAAATAATAATAGCAATGGCAATAACTGCAATGTTGGCAAGCAGTGTTATTATTACCGTAAATCCGGCAAAAAAGTTTGAAGATGCGCGGGATATGCAAAGACAGGTACATTTGCAAAGTATACTTTCAGCTATAGAAATGAGAAGAACTATGGAGAGAGGGTGGCCTGGACCATGCGAAGCTTTACCTCAAGAATTAAGCACAAGTAGTGAGCCAATTTTTAAAACTATAGGCAGTAAAGTTGATCCAGCTTTTTACGATCTTTATAAATGTTTAGTTCCTACTTATTTAAGCAGTGAGCTTTTTGATCCTCTTGAGGGAAGTAAAGAGGATACCAAATACAGAATATGGCAAAATCCGTATAGTAAAGTAGTAACTCTTATATATGTTAAAGAAGAAAAAAAACTTGCGGTAGGTCCGGAGGAATACCAGGTTTTAAATATTCCTACAGTAACCACTGCTCTTGCGACTGATATATCTTATACTTCAGCGAAATCGGGAGGAGAGGTTACTTTAGACGGAGGTTCTGCAGTTTTTGAAAGAGGAGTGACTTGGGATACAAGTACTAGTTCTACTATTATTTATGGTAAACGGACGGTTAACGGTTCGGGAATAGGAACTTTTGTCAGCAATGTGACCGGGCTTACAACAGATGTTACTTATTATCTTCGTGCTTATGCAAGAAATGATATTGGAGTAGGTTATGGTGAAGGAATAAAATTTACTACATGCGGACTTAATTCAACTGCAGTAGAAACTTTAGAAGCAGTTAACGTTACAAATGATGTAGCTACTATTCAGGGAGAAATTACTTGCGTAGGCACAACTCAACCTTATAGATATTTTGAATGGGGGGAAACTCAAAATTATGAAAAGCCAGATATAATTATTGGAACAGGAGGTTTGGGTGTTTTCTTGGCTAATATTACTAGTGGTTTAGAAGTTGATCATACTTATTATTATAGAGCTTGTGCCGAAACTTCTAATACTACATATTGCGGAGAACAAAAGAGTTTTTTTACTGCTATGCGTAAACCTGATGTAAGTACTGTTGATATTACAGATGTTGATTATACTTCTATGAAAACGGGAGGAATTATCATAAATAACGGCGGAAGTGATATTACAAAAAAAGGAGTTTGTTGGAGTGATTGGGGGGTTCCAACAATTGCTGATGATAATTGTTCAGATAATGGAACGGGATCTGACTCATTTACCTATACTATGAATAATCTTTTAGAAGGAACTATTTATTACGTTCGTGCTTATGCTACAAATGTGAAAGGTACCGGTTATGGGCAGTTAGCCACCACTACTACATTGGGAGGGGTTTGTTTTGGTAAGGTTTTTGGAGAGAGTCCTAATCCTAGTGGTCAAGCTTTAAGTTGTTCGGTTAAAGAAGGGAGTTGCGATGTTAATGAAATTTCTGTTTTAAAAATGTCAGCCAAAAACAATGCTCATGCTGAAATATCGAGCAGGCATCTTTATAATTATTTTGTTTGCTGCAGTGGGAATGAATTGGGGATAGATTGTAATGGCAAATTTGCTACTTTCTTAAAATTATCCGGAGTAACTAATGCTCATGTTGAGAAAGGAACTCAGACAACTTATGGCACTTCTGCTTGTTTATCAACAATTTATGGTGCTGGATCTAGGCCTAGTACGATAAATTGTATTTATGATACTGCTTGTTCTGGATTGTATACTTGTTTGGCTTCAATTTCCGGATATACCAATGCTCATATAGGAGATTGCGATGCTTATCCGACAAAAGTTTGTTGTGCCAATATTTGTCCGTAGTTAATATTTAAAAATCAAATTAAAATAATATTAAATAGTCGGAAAAAATGATATAATTAATAAAAGTACAAACCTTATTAAAAATTTTTAATCAGGTTTTAAAAGATATGAAAAATTTGGTAAAAAATAAAATGAAAAAAATTAGTTTATTAGTTTTAACTGTAATGTTGTTGGGTGGAATTACTTTTTCGATTATTCAAGTTGTTTTTGCTGCCGATAAACCAAATCCTGGTCATTCTTGGTCTGAATTGGAGTGTGGAACTAATCTTTGTATTAGTACCTCAACCGGTCTTGTTGGTATTGGAACAATAACACCGAATTCAAAATTACAGGTAGATGGCAGAGTTGATAGTTCTAGGGATTCTCTTTCTACTAAATCTAATTCAGGTACTTATTCAGCCTTATATGCCGAACAATCAAATTCTAGTGGTTATGCGGGATATTTTTCTGGTAAAGTTGGTATCACTACTAATTTGACTGTTGGTAGTTTGTCCAACTGTTTACATCTTAAAGCTAGTGCAACTGGTCTTTTAGAGTGTGATAATGTTGGCTATTTGACCGAAGAATTAGATCCTAAAGTTGGTACTATAACCAACGACAAGTGGTGCACTTCTGATGGGACAAAAGTTAATTGTACTTCTGATGCGCCAGTTGGGGGAGTGACTTCTGTTAAAAATCATACTGGCGATAGCACTTTAAATATTTTTCCAACAGAAGGAGAAGTGCGTGCTTCAATTAATTTAGATAATTCAAATACTTGGACGGGAGTTACAACAATGAATAATGAATTAAATCACAGTGCTGAAAATCCTTTTTTTATAAATTCTAATAATGGTTTGCAATTAAGAATTAATGCAAATGGCGGTACAGATATATTTAAGATTAATAATAGTAGTAATAATCCGATATTTTCAGTTGATAATAATGGAAATACAATAATTGGCAGTAATGGAACAGGTAAGCTTACTGTTGGGATTATTGATCCAGTTTTTGATATTGGAGGAAACAAATATTCTACATATGTACCTAGTATGACAGGAGTAAAGGAAGAAACAGTGGGAGTTGTTAACCCAATAGAAGGGAAATATATTATTGATTTTAATAATCTAAAAGAAGGTTCAGATTTTTGGCTTTTTTATCGGGTTACTGACTTTGGAGAAAACTGGGATAAATTAGTGGTCTTTGTAAGTGGTGAGGGGTCAGGGAAGGTATGGTATAGAAAAAACTTATTAGAAAATCAACTTGTTTTTTATAGTGAAAACTCTATTCCTATTTCTTATCGTTTAACTGCTCCAAGATTTGATTGGCAGAGTTGGTTAAATGTGTCTAAAGATGGATCTGTGCAGGGATTGGCTGTTGGGGAAGTTGTGAATAATCAATATGTAAAAAATATTGAGATAAATTCTCAGTCTTTGGATATTTTTAGTCAAGTAGAAAAAGATTTATTTGAAGAATTTACACAAAAAGTAAAACAATCTTTAGCTTATTTAGGAATATCTTTTGAAAACGAAATTATTAAATTAAGAGAATTGGTTGTTAATATGGTTAGAACAGACGATATTGAAATTAAAGGAAAAATTCAACTTCAAGATCAAACTACAGGTGATATTTATTGCACTTGGATTGATCGGGGTGAATGGGTGAAAATAAAAGGAAGATGTGATAACGTTTCTGCAAGTGTTGATAATAAATAGGAAAACACTATCGATAAAATATTTTTTTAAGTTATACACATTTTATCTATTGATTAAAAAGTGATAAATTATTAAAATAAGTATAATGAATAAGAAATCTCGTTTAATTTTTGTTTTAATTGGAGTTATTATCGTTTTAATTTTGATTTCAGGATTTGTTTTAAATCAAACTATGCGTCAAATAATATCGGATATAATTTTCAAAGGATTATTTATGTCTAAAGTTTCTCAAGAGCCGGTAACAACAACTACAGAGGTTATTGTTATAGGGGGAGAACCTGAATCGCCATCCGTGCCCGTTATATGTTCTCCGGTTGATTCTGGTGCCCAAACTTATAGCGTCTCAACAAAAAATAATCCCTTGATGACGCAAGTGGATATAAATCCTCTTGATGTTAAAATATCCGCCAGTCAGACCGTGAGCGTAAAAATTCGGGAAACAAATGAAAAGCCGATTACTGAAGTATCAGGTATTATAGTCACAGACAACCAAACTCTTCCTTTTGTTTTTGTTCTCGTTAGCGGTACGGACATAAATGGCACCTGGCAGGGTTCTTGGTTAAACCGAGACAGTTATTGCCAAACCTATATGTTAACCATTGTTGCAATAAGCGAATCTGGCCAATCCAGGGTTGAGATGGCATTTAAATAAAGGTATAATAATATAATGGCGAATTCTTTTTCAAAACTAATCAACTCTAATATGTGGAAAAAACCTATAACGCTTAGACAGATTTTATTAATATTATTGCTATTATCAATTTTTGTTTTATACATCGTGAATTCGGCATCGAGCATTTATTTTCCAACATCAATTAAAATAAATAATAAGCCGAAGATTAACTTTTCTGGGATTACCCCTCTTGCTCACGGATTACAATCTTACGAAGTTCTGACAAACAGTTCTAAAAGTTTTAAGATAATACAAGTAGATATAGATCCTCTTGATGTTAAAAAAGGTAGGGTTCAAATAGTGACAGTTAAAGTGGAAGATACAAAAAATAATCCTATTACAAAAGCAAATAAAGTTGAAGCTACTGTTTATCAAGATAATACATCCGTTCAGTTTTCTTTTGTTCTTAAAAAAACCGAAGGTCTTGCTTCTTCCACTATCACTACTTGGCAGGGCTCCTGGGAACAAGAAGATTCTCATGATTTTAAATATACAATGACAATAACGGCTAAAACCGCCGGAGACAGTCATTCAATAAATTTATCATTTCGGTAGGGGGATATAACTTAAATAAATTAATAAGGATATGATAAAAGCAAAAAATAGAAAATTATGTTCCGTATTGAAACAGAGTTTTTGGTGCGGGGTTAAAATTTATCAAATTTTCTTTTTAGTATCTTTTTTATTAATTTTATCTTTTTTTATATCGCAGGAAGCAAAAGCCGCCTGCCTCGATGTCCCGTTAAAAGGAACCTTTACGATGGCTACCAGTTGTGTTTTAACTGGAACGGTTAACGGAGCAGATGATGGAGGTGTCTTAGGCGATGGAAACATTATAATACCTTCAGGTATAACCTTGACTATGAGTTCCAATCAAACAATTGTTTGGAGTCCTGGATCCAGTATTATTATTGAAGGAGCTCTTGTTATAAATAAGGCCGGAGGAAATTTAAAAAAGACATATTTATGGTATACAGATTCAGATGATGATCACTTCCCTGATAATTTGGTTATGGTTGCTGCCGATGATGCACCGCCCAATGCTTATCGTCGTTCGAGTAGTCATTTTTCAATTTTAAATAGTGAATGTGGTATAACTACAGTGAATGCAGTGAGTTGTGGTGGCGGACGTTGGCTTGATGGGAATGGTGATTGTGTTTTGACTCCGGAAGGATATTACTCACCTAAATGCGACAATTTGAAATATGCTGCTAGTATAGGATATTACGTGTCAGGCACGGGTAAAGAGGTGCAGACAGAATGTTCTGATGGATCATATACCAATTCTACTGGGCAATCATCTTGCTCTACTTGTTCTGCCGGATACAGTTGTACGGGAGGTACTATGGTTGCTTGTACTGCTGGGAACTATAGTATTTCTCCTTTCACTTCTTGCATTACTTGCACTGCCGGATATCGTTGTGCGGGATCTGCTGATAGAGTTGCTTGTGTCGCTGGAACATATCAGGCCAGCACTGGTCAGTCTACTTGTACTGCCGCCACAGCCGGTTACTATGTATCAACTGCTGGTGCCACCGCACAAACAGCTTGCGGAGGCAATACCGTTTATTGTCCGGGCACAAGCCAGACTGGTACAACTGCTGTTACCTCTGGTTATTATTCCACAGGCGGTACTGCCACTACCCGGACAGGTCAATCTCAATGCACAGCTGGTAATTATTGCGTCAGTGGAGTACAAACAGCGGCCTCAGACGGTTACTATGTGTCAACTGCTGGTGCCACTGCTCAAACAGCTTGCGGAGGCAATACCGTTTATTGTCCGGGCACAAGCCGGACTGCGCCAACTACTGTTACCTCTGGCTATTATTCCACAGGCGGTACTGCCACTACCCGGACAGGTCAATCTCAATGCACAGCTGGTAATTATTGCGTCAGTGGAGTACAAACAGCGGCCTCAGCCGGTTACTATGTGTCAACTGCTGGTGCCACTGGTCAATTTGCTTGCGCCGCCGGTTACTACCAGCCTAGTACAGGACAAAGTAGTTGCTTACAGTGTGGTACATGTACGTACAGCTATGCTGCCGCTGTAGCCTGCATTAGTGCTGGCGCTGGCAATACTGGCTTCAATTGTACTGCTGCTCATTACCGATGTACAGCTGACAACCTTTGTACAGCGCCTTACGGCGATACAACATGTATACCCAACACGATGAAAGGGTGCAACGATGCTTGTTCTAAAGCTGGGATTCCTTCTTGTATTGCTGCCCGCGACTGCTTTATATATGACAGTTACTGTAACACGGTGATTTGCAGCTATTTTGGTCCGTGCGTTGGTGGTAATCCGAACCAAACTGATTATCCATGCGATACAAAAAACTCTGAGATTATGTGTGAAACGCCAGCTCAGAATATGGCTGCTCTCAGGTGCATATGTGGCAATTATTTATATCCATAATCTGATTACTAAATTAGTATTTTGGGATTTTGTTGTTCAAGGGTTAACCCTTGCTAAAGTGGATTATGTACTTCTGATTAAATATTTAAAGTTTTAATCTTTTTTATCGGTTATTTTTCTCTCCATATTGATAATTATTTTTTTCAGTTTATAGATAAAAGTGGTTAATTCTTCTATCTTGGTTAGTATCTGTTTTTGTCGGTATTGAACGGAAAATTCCGTTAATTCTGAAGAATAGAAAGATTGTTTCAATCCAGTTTTATTCTTTGTTTTCTTTAGTTTTTTAGATTTTCCACTTTTTTTTGATGTATATTTCTCATAAATTTTAATAAGAGACTTAAGTCTCAGTTGTTTTAATAGTTCATTGGTTATAGTTAAATTGTTTTGTTTACTATTGACTTCTTTATTTCGGCCGATATATCGTCTCAATCGTGAACGGATAAAACTATCAAGTTCTTCAAAAATTTGTTTAGCTTGAGCTAATTTGTAATAATGGCCGAAACCCAAAATTTGGTTGTTTAATTGTTTAATTATGGCCGTTGTTGATTTTTTTCGAGTTAAATAAGTGAATTTTTTAATATTTTGTTTAAATCTTTCTATTTTTTCTTGGGAAATTCTAATATAGCCAGCGTAAAATTCAAATCCTAAAAAATTAACCTTATCCTGATGGAATTTTCCTGAGCTTAATTTTTGAATGTTAATTGATAATTCAAGTTTATTTAATATTGGAGAAATAGTGTTTTTTAGTAATAAATCTGTCTGTTCCCGGGTTTTACAAAAGATTAAATAATCATCGGTAAATCTTAAAAAAGGAACAGATAAATTTAAATCTAACTTAAGAAGATATATTCCGGCTAAAAAATAAGAAAGAGGACTACCGATAGCTAATCCCTGATTATTATAAGGTGAAGATTGAAGAAATTGAGGCAGATCTTTTTTAAGAATATACTTAAATCTTCTGGAGACTGCTTTCATGGTCAGTTGCTGATAATTTGATTTAATTTCAGATAAAAGGATAGAATGATTAATAGAAGGAAAATATTTATTAATATCAAACCGTAGAAAATAAGGATGATTTTTGGAAACTTGACGGATAAATTTGAGATAAAAACGAGGATCCTGTAAAATCAAATAATGGTAAGGGAACTTATTTTTTAAAGATGGGCGGAATTTACGGCGTAGAAAACGATAAAGAGCATAATAATCATTTTTTTCGTTGATTTTAAAATAAGGAAGATAATTTTTATTAATCATATGTTTAAATTAATTTTATTATAATTTATTTTTTAGAAAATGGTTAAATTAAAAATCATTCTTATTTTTATTTTAGATGTATTAATTTTTTTCGGAGCTTTAGCTTTAACTTTATTAATTCGTTACGGCTATAATTCTTTTGAGTGGTTTTTTTTCAGACATCTTCCAATTTTCACTATTTTGTTTTTTTTGTGGGCAGGTGTTTATTATCTGTCAGATCTTTATCAATTTAGAGTTTTTAAAAATAAAATTACTTTCTTGGGTAATTTTTTTTTGGCATCGGCAACTTCTTTGTTAATTTCTGTTGTCATTTTTTATTTTTTTGGTGGTTTTTTCCAAATTACTCCCAAGATTAATCTTTTAATCTTTTCAGTTATTTTTTTATTTTTTGATTATTGGGCTCGTATTTTTTTAAATCAGGTATTTTTTATTAAACAAAGAACAGCTATTTTATTTATAGGAGAGTCTCTATCCACTTCATATTTAATTAATGATTTAAAATCTAATCCTCAGCTTGGTTATGATGTTGTTTCTTTAATTAAAGAAAACGAGATAAATCCTGAGAGTTTGAAACAGTTGATTTACGAGAAACCAAAAATAGAAATAGTTATTATTTCTTTGTCGTTAAAGAATAGCGAAGAGCTTTCTAAACAGATCTATTCTTTATCTAAAAATATTAAAGTAGTTTATTTTAGAGATTTTTTTGAGATGGTTTATCAAAAGGAACCTTTGGAATTATTGGATGATGTTTGGTTTATTGAAAAACTTAGACATTATTCGTTCTTTGATGTATTTAAAAGAGTTTTTGATATTTCACTCGCTTTTATTTTATTAGTTGTTTTTTCACCGATAATTTTAATATGCGCTTTTCTCATTAAAATTTCTTCGCCTGGTTCAATATTTTTTAAACAAAAAGTATTTGGCCGGAATAATAAAGTTTTTATTTTATATAAATTAAGGACTATGAAGGAAGGAAGTGAATATCCTTTATGGACAACTCCGGGAGATAAGAGAGTTACAAAAATTGGTAGAATTCTACGTCCTTCTCATTTAGACGAGTTTCCTCAGCTATATAATATTCTAAGAGGAGATCTTTCTTTTGCTGGTCCGAGGCCGGAAAGAATAGAACTGGCTAAGATATTTGAAGAAAAGTTACCTTATTATAATATCCGTCGTCTTGTAAAGCCAGGTCTTACTGGTTGGGCTCAGATTAACTATAAGCCTAGTGCTTCCATAGAAGAAGCTTCTGAAAAGTTGAAATACGATTTTTATTATTTAAAAAATCGTTCTTTTTTGTTAGACTTATTTATTATATTAAAAACAACTAAGCTGCTTATTATTTCTCCAAAATAAATATGAAAGTTCTGGTAACCGGGGCGGCGGGTTATATCGGTAAAATATTGGTAAAAAAATTAATTCAAAATCAAAACATTGATGCAGTTTTTGCTTTAGATAAAAAAGGAAAACCGAAAGATTTTGAAAATTTAAAAGTTAATTATTTTCAGCTTGATTTAGCTAGAGATGCTTGGGAAGAAAAACTTCCTAATATTCCAGATGTTATAATTCATCTTGCTTTTGATATCAGAACTCCATATGGAAAGAGAAAGGATCAAGAATTTAATAATTTATTTTCGATGGAACGTGTTTTAGGATACTGTTCTAATAAAAAAGTAAGCAGATTGATTTATTCTAGTAGCGTATCTGCTTATGGTGCCAGAAAAGAGAACATCGGTAAATTTTTAAAAGAGGATTCTCAACTTACTGAAAATGAATATCCCTATGGTGATCAGAAGAAAAAAATTGAAGAAATATTAAAAGAAAAGAAGATATCTACTCAGATTTTTGTATTAAGACTTGCTAGTGTTAATGGGCCAGAGGGTGAAAAAAGAAAAGGATTCGGTTTATTAAATTTTATTAAACATATCTTTCCAATCTTACCCGTTATTAATAATACTTGGACAAGGCAATATTTGCACGAAGAAGATGCTTTAAGAGTTATAGATTTTCTTATTTTTAAAGAGACAAAAGATCAATTTAATGTTTTTAATATAGCGCTTTCTGATTTTTTGACAATTTCAAAAATGGCCAAGTTAATTAATAAGAAAATAATAAAAATTCCTGTTTGGATTATTAAGCCAATTTTCTTTTTAGTTTGGCATTTGACTTTTGGACGTGTTTCTACTCCTAAGGGAAGTGAGAGATTTTTTACTTATCCGATCAATGTTAATGGATCAAAAATTGAAAATTTAGGATTTAATTATAAATATAGTTTAGAAGAAGCTTTTTTAGGAAGAGATGTCAATTAATTTTTATTTAGAGGTATAGGGATTCGTCAGACTATTTTTATGAATATTTTTTGGTTAGTGGTAATATAAAGAATAAGCTGTTTTTTTAAAGTTGATTTTAATTATTGATGCGGTAATAGTTTTTATTTTTAATTATTTATGAATATAACTTTAATATCTTTGTATTCAGTTTTTACGGCCATAGGATTGAGAATCATATCCTCTTCTTTAAAGATGGCTGGGCATAATGTTAGGTTAGTATTTATGCCTAAGGAAGCAGATTTAATTTTTGATAAAGGATTCAGATTCCGTTATCTTCCGGAAAAAATTAGCAAGGAATACGATGAGAAAACGATAAATTCATTGCTTGAATTATTAAAAAAATCTGATTTAATTGGGATGTCTTTATCTACTAATTTTTTTGAAGCTGCTACTCAAGTTACAAAAGCTATTAAGAAAGAGTTAAATATTCCAATAGTTTGGGGTGGGATACATCCGACCGTAAGTCCGGAAGAATGCTTAGAATACGCTGATTTTGTATGTCGGGGAGAAGGAGAAGAGGCGATGGTGGAATTAGCGGAAAAAATTGAAAAGAAAGAAGATTACTATAATGTTAAAAATATTTGCTTTAAAGATAATAAAGGAAACTTTGTTATTAACCCTGTTCGTCCACTTATTCAGGACTTAGACTCTATTCCTTTTCAAGACTTTGATTTTAAAAATCAATATGTGATTACTAAAGGGGAAAGTCATAAAATTAATGAGAAAATTATATTAGATGATAATATATGGCCGTTCAATAGAGAAGATTCTCCAATATACCGGATTATGTTCACTCGAGGATGTCTTTTTGGTTGCACTTATTGCTGTAACAATTTTATTAATAATTTATACTCTGGTCAAAAAATATTTAGGAAGAGAAGCGTTGATAATGTAATTGAGGAATTAAAAATGGTAAAGAATAATTTATCTTTTATAAACTTTATAATGTTTTCTGATGATAATTTTTTAGGTTTATCTTTAGAAGAAATTAAGGAATTTTCAGAAAAATATAAGAAATATATAAAGATACCTTTTTGTCTTTCTGGAGTTCATCCAACCATAGTCGATAGGGAAAAGTTTAAATATCTTACTGATGCAGGCCTTAGTGGGATACGGATGGGTATACAGTCCGGGAATGACAGAATTAAAAAAATGTATAAACGATATTATTCTAATTCTAAATTAAAAGAGTCTTGTGAAATACTTAATGAGTTTAAAGATAAAATTGTGGTTAAGCATTATGATTTGATTTTAGGTAATCCCTGGGAAACTGAAGATGATTTAATTAAGACTTTGATGCTTTTGAGTAGTCTTCCTGTGCCATATGAATTAGTTTTATTTTTTTTAACTTTTTTCCCCGGAACAGAACTTTATGATTTAGCAAAGAAGGATGGATTTATTGGGAATGAATTGGAAAATGTTTATCGGAAAAATTATTGGGAATATCCTTCCGGATCAATATCGTATGTAAATAAGCTGTTTGTTTTATTAAAAAATTCGGCTGAATTAGGAGTAAAAATATCTCCAAAGATAATGTTTCTATTAACTAATAGAGTTTTTAGAAGGTTAGGATTAAGTTTATTATTATATTATTTTCTTGTTTTTAGGGTAATATTGGTGAAGTTGTATAGAAAACCGGTAACGAATTTTTAAATATAATTTAGAATAATACTTTTTAAAGAAAGATGCTAATTAAATTTTTATTTAAAAACTTAGGGGTTCGTCAGACTATTTTAAAGAATACTTTTTGGTTGGTAGTGGCAGAAGGAATAAGTCGTTTTTTAAAGTTGATTTTAATTATTAATGTGGCACGAATTTTAGGAGCTACTGAATACGGAAAAATTGCCTTTGCTTTATCTTTTGTTTCTATTTTCGCCCTTTTTTCAGATTTTGGGATATCTTCTATTGCTACAAGAGAGTTATCTAAGGAGAAAGAAAGTGAAAATGAATATTCGGCTATCTTTTCTTTAAAGATGATTTTAAGTCTTGCGGCCTTTCTTATGATAATAATTGGTTCTTTTTTTATTACTCAAGATATAATAATTCAGAAACTTATCGTAATCCTAGCTATTTATACTATTACTACTAGCTTTAGTGAAATTATTTATGCTTTTTTTAGAGCTCGTCAAATAATGGAATATGAGGCGTTGGCAAGAATTATTCAAGCCGTATTAGTAACTGGCTCAGGGTTTTTTATTATTTCAAAATTTGCTTCTATTGTAAATTTAGGGCTTAGTTATTTATTTGCTGGTTCATTTGCTTCGATTGTTCTTTTATTTTTTTTCTATTTCAAGGTTTATTCTTTAAGATTTTCATTTCAAAAATTAGTTTGGGTGAAATATCTTTCTATGTCTTGGCCTTTGGGATTGGGAACGGTTTTCGGTTCGGTTCCCATCGTTATTGGCGTTGTAATAATGGGATATTTTCGTCTAATTACCGAAGTCGGCTTATATAGTGCAGCAGGTAAAATTATTAATGTTCTTTTAATTCCTTCTATTATAATAGCTCAGAGCTTTTATCCGATGCTAAGCAAGTCTTTTAAAGAATCGAAAGAAGTGCTTCAAAGGGTTTGGAATTATCAAATAGAATTAAGGATGTTTATTTTAGTTCCCTTGGTAGCCGGGGCAATGGTACTTGCCCCAAAAATTATTAATTTTATCTATGGTTCGGATTTTATTCTTTCTGCTGTTGTTCTTCAAATTTTAATACCAGTGGTTGGATTTAACTATCTCAATAATATTTTTTCTCAAATTTTAGTGATTATTAACGAGCAGAGAAAAACAGTTATAGTTGTTTTTTGTGGAGCAATAGTTAGTATTATTTTAAACTTGATTTTAATCCCTAGATTTAGTCTTTATGGGGTAGCTTTAAGTACATTTATTGCCGTTGTTTTAGATTTTTTATTGCTTTTTGGATTTACTTTAAAGCTAGCCCCTGTTAAAATATTAAATTCGAAAATTTCATTAAATTTTGTCGGTTATGTTTTTGCCAGTATTTTGATGTTTTTTGTGTTGTCCTGTCCCAAAATTTATAATCTTAATATTTTTATATCAATTTTAGTAGGCGGTTTAACCTATTTGGTTGTCGTCTTTATATATAGAAAACTTACGAAATCTATATTCGTTTATTAATGTTTATTTTTAATAAATTTTTGGTTCTTTTTCTTTCAAAGATTTATTAAAAACATTTGTTATAGTCGATTTTAGAAATTGAGGAACGGCTTCTATTAGCTCAGGAGTGTATTTGAAAGTAAGTAGTTTTTCAGTAAATAATATTAAAATTTGAGAGAAAGATATTTTAAATAATAGACTGTAAAAGTTTTTTATGAGTTGAAAATGGCGGTAGAAAAAACTAATTTGTTTTTTTCTAATTGTTGGTAGAGATAAAACTTGATAAAAATTATCTTTCGACACCTCCATCATTTCGTTTTTTATAAAGCCTTTTTGTAAGCACGTATTATATAGCTCAGTTCCTTTAAATGGATAATAAATACACGTTATTGCTATGTCAGGAGATATTTTAGCGTTAAGCTTAATAGTGTCTAATATTTCTTTTGCTCCCTCGCTAGGCAATCCCATTATATTATACGTTATAGTTTTTATTTTTGATTTTTTAATTATTTTAAACGCGTTTTCAATTTGTTTAATTGTTGTATTTTTTTGTAAAACTTCTTTTAGAATAAAGTTATTTCCAGACTCAATGGATATTTTTAAAAAAATTATTCCAGCTTTTTTTAGTGAAGAAAGTATTTCTTTATCAATTAAATCAGCGTGGATATTTACAGATAAAATAGGGAGAGTCACTTCTTTTTGATAAATTTGAGAAAACTGTTCTATCCATTCTTTTGTTTTTTCTTTGCTGCTAGAAATTAGATAATCTTCAAGGCGGATATATTTTACAAAAGGATATTGTTTAATAACTTCTTTTATTTCGTTAAGTGCTGATCGAGGGGAGCGATGTCTGATATAATTTTGAGGATTTGGATAAATTTTACGTAAAGCGGGGGCACAACAATAGGTACAGTTATAAGGGCACCCTCTAAAAAAGCTAAAAGTAGCGATTTCTTTTTGATAAATATTTTGATAATCGAAAATTTCTCGATCTGGGAAAGGAATACTATCGAGATTTGTTATACATGGTCTGACTTTATTTCTATAGATCTTTCCATTTTTTTTTATCCAAATACTTTTAATATTTGTAATGTCTTTGTTTTTTTCCATTTTATCGCAAAGTTCTAAAAGAGCCTCTTCTCCTTCTCCTATACAAATCATATCGATGTTTTTGTCTTTTAAAACTTCTTCAGGACAAAGAGTTGGATGAGAATTACCACAAATAATCGGTGTTTTACTTATTTTTTTTGCTGCTGCAGCATACTTTTGGACAAGAGGAAATAGGAAAGTTGTAGAGGAAAAGGCGATTAGGTCAGGTTTTAAAGTTTTTAATTTTTCTTGGAAATCACTAGAGGAAATCTCTTTAGTGATATGAATAAGGCTGGTGTGGTGTCCACCTTTCTTTAAAACAGCAGATAAAGACGCAATGCCGTGGCCGAAAGAACCACCATTATAATTAAAAAAATCCCAGTGCAGAAAAAGATCTGGAAAAACGAAAGTAATTTTCATATACAAACTAATCTTATTTATAGAATATTCTTTTTTTATTCATTTTCGTGTTGGATATGTGGGAATGGAGAAATTATTTTAATTTTAGTTTTAATTTAGAATATCTTAGAAAGAAATTAAGCCATGAAAATAGATTTATTCGGATAAATATAGCAGCGGAGGTAAAAATAGGAATAAAAAATAGATTACCTAATAAATTTGTTTTTAAAAATGGTAATCCCATTGCGTAGCAGTAGATTAAACCTTGCCAAGTGTAGGGATACATATTAGATAACAGCCACCAGCCAAAATTAGTATAGAAGTAGAAAAATAAAGAAGATATTATTCCCATTCCTGTTATTTCTGCGATAAAGCGATAGTGAGAAGTTTTTCTATTTCTCAAAAGCCAGCCGAAAATTCCAATAATAGCAAAAGATGACCACGTGAATATTAAAATAAAATTATTACCAATATACATATCAGTTATGGCAATAATACTTAAGGGAACAACGAAAGTAAAAATTCCTCCCAATAAAGCTCCTGCTATTAAAGCGAAAGCAGTAATTATTTCTAAATTAGGGGTTTTAACAAATTCAACCATTAAAAGTCTTAAAATTACACCAAAAGAAATTAAAATAAAAGCCACTAATAATTTATTTTTGTTCATAAATTTTAATATTAAAATGAAACAAGTTCAAACCTCCATTCAACTGTATCGCCGTTGTTTACTTCTTTTTTGTCAGCCGCTACTTCGCTCAAGTTGTCATTAACCCAATATTGCCACCATTTGTTATCAGTTCCTCCTTCCAAATCATCAATACTTTTAACAAAAATACCCATTTCAGGATAAACAGTTGTTTCTGTTTTAAAGCCTTCCTTTTTAGATAATTCTTCCAACAAAGAAAAAACGGTTGAAACATTAGAAATTTCTATCTCATATTCTTTAATGTTTCCTTCTCCTTTATTAATTATATACGTAACTCCTTTTTGTTCAATCGCCGGTAGTTGAGGCTTTAATGTTCTTAGTTGGTAATTATTATAAACTAACCAACTGCCTAAGGTGACTAGGATTAATACAATTAAAGAGGTAATTATAAATAAAAAACTTTTTTTATTTTTGTTTAATTTAGCTTTAAACATGCTATTATTTTATTAAATTTTAAAATTATTGTCAAATTTTATTTTTTCGGTATTTTTATTATAAAAATTTAATTATTAAAATTTTTCCATCCAAGTTTAATCAATTTGTCTATTATAAGTTCATTTGTTTTTTTAGAATCTTTTTTTAAAAATTGACTGATATTTTTTAATCGGTCTTTTATTTTTATATAATTTTTTTCTAAAGTGTTAAATTTATCAATTATTTTATCTGCATTCATTTCTTCGGTATTAATTATATAATCAAAAAGCTCAGTTTTTTTTATAAAACCCATGAATTTATGTTCGTAGGAAATAGTGATAAATGGCACATTCATTTTAATAGCCCATAAGGAAGGGTGATATCTCATACTTATTAAACAGAATAATTTAGAAATTATTATTTGTTGTCCAAAAGAGTCTATATTTGAAGGAAGAATAAAAATTCGTTCTTGATTTAAGTTACTGATATCTTTCAATAAAGACATTTCATTAGTCTTTATTTCGTTAATCCATTGAGGGATTAATAATATTTGGTAGCCTTTTTTAATTAAATAGTCAGTGGTGATTAACCAATGGTTCTTAATATTTAGAGCTAGTTTAGGGTAATTTCTATAAATAGGGTGCCATAGAAGATCGGTTACAACTATACCTATAGTTTTTTTATTTTTCAGTATTCGTAATATGTTCGAAAGGTCATCATATTTTGTTAAATAGTTTTTAGGTATATCGTTTTGTAAAGCGGAATCTGAAGTTACAAAAGATTCTAGTCCTAGTTGTGTTTTTAGATATTCAGCCGAAATTGGCTCTCTGATAATTATAAGATCAATTTTTTTTAATATAAATTTTCGGAGAAGATTTTTAATTTTTCCTTGAAATGGTCCCACTGATGGAGCATAGAAGAAAATAGGTTTTTTCTTTAATATTTTAACTATTAAAAGGCGCCATAAGTGTAAAAAATCAAGATTCACAATGGCTCGACTCCGGTATATGTCACCAATAAAAGGCCCATCAGGAGCGTGAATGACTATATCTGCTTCTTTTATTGATTTTAAGAATTCTCTTCCTGTTTTAGTAAATGATAGTTTCCCAAAAGATAATAGTATTAATAAAAAATCTAATAATATTATAATTATATCTTCGTGACTTAAAGAGGGATAATTCCCTGTTACTGCTGCCAGTTCGCTTTGTTTATTTTTAAAATAAGGATATGGTTTTATTATTTCTATGTTATTATAAGGAAATTGCGTAATTTCTTTGCGCATTATCATTATTTTCATTTTTTTAACCGGTAATTTATATCTAAGAGAGTCTATCATCGCTCTTACTGCAGATTCGCTTCCTCGACACTCCCAGTAGGCATGTAAAATTAGAATATTTAGACCTTTATTATTTTTTTTGATCATGTATTTTATATTTATAATAGCAAACACTCATAGCGAATCAAATTTTTTTGATATTTGAATTTTAAAAATTGATTTTTAGTCAAATTTCCGTTAAAATATAAAAATTAATTTATATTTATCTATGTGTAAGCATTCAAGTTTATCATAATGTTTTGCTTAATTTCCGGGATATACAGAGAGATTTATTGGGATAATTATTAAAAAATATGGGGGAACATTCTTTATAAAAAAATTACCCAATAAAGAATGATTTTTTTGAAATAAATATATAAAAATAAAGACAGCAAACAAAAGATCTATCAATTTTTATAAGATAATAATATTTGTAGAAAAGATATCTTTATTTAATGGTTAGTTTTAGCAAAGTTTTTAAGGGATTATTTTAATCTTTAAATTGTTTAAGTATAAAATCTAATTATTTAATAAAAATGTTTAATAGGGTTATAAAATATATAAAAAATGTCATAAAAAAAAATCACAACACAAGAGAAGGTGGGATTAATATTATATTAGGACTAACTTATGCTTGCCAATGTGATTGTGTCCATTGCGGAATGGCAATTTATGATAAAAATATTTCTGCTGAGCTAAATACTGCCGACTGGCTAAAAATAATAAATGGTTTTCCTACTAAGATAGTAAAATCTATTATTTTTTTTGGGGGAGAACCTACTTTAAGAAATGATTTGCTTAAATTGATTAGCACAGCGAAACAAAAGGGGTTTCAAACCACAATCGATACGAATGGTTATTTGCTAACAGATGATTTTGTAAAAAAATTAAAAAATATCGGCTTAGATTTATGCGAGGTAAGCATAGATAGTTTAAATCCTGGAATCCACGATGGTCTGCGAAAGCTTGAAGGTATTTTTGAAATAGCTCAACTAGGTATAAAAAATTGTAAAGTTAATAATTTAGATTTTTGTATATCGACTTATGCTACTAAAAATAATATTAAAAATGGGGAATTAAAAAAAATAATTGATTGGGCAAGAAAACTAGGTGCAATATATGTCCGAGTATTATCGCCGATATTAATAGGAAGATGGTTAAACAAAAATAGTTTTAAGCTTAATAGTCTCGAAAAAAAAGCTTTAAATAATATCTTGGATGGTAGATTCGCGTTTTCAGAAGAAAAGGATTGTATTAGTATAAACAGACAAATGATATATATTTCTCCTTATGGAGAGGTGCAGCCGTGTCCATATATACCATTTACTTTTGGTAACATTAACAGAGAATCAATTGAAAATATTATTGATAAAATGTTTAAGCACTCCATGTATAAAATAAAAACAAGCGAATGTTTAATGAATAATGAAAAATTCCGAAAAAATTATATTAAAAATTTAAAAACTATTCAGAAATTTCCTATTGATTTGAGTTAAGAATAAAATTATGAAAGTAACTTTTATTTCCCCATCAATGTATGTTGCTGCTCCAGGAATAAGAATGATTTCGTCATGCTTAAAAAGGGCTGGCCACGAGACAAAAATAATATTTATAAAAACAGAACTTGGCAAACGGTGTGATGAGAAAACAGCAGATTTAGTGGTTAAATTAGCGGCTGAGTCTGATTTAATTGGTATTTCTTTGACAACAAATTTTTTTGAAATTTCTGCTCAAATTACTCAAAAGATAAAAAAAGAGCTAAAAACACCTGTAATTTGGGGTGGTATACATCCAACCGTAAGTCCGGAAGAATGCTTAGAATACGCTGATTTTGTATGTCGGGGAGAAGGAGAAGAGGCGATTGTAGAGCTAGTCGAAAGAATTGAAAAAAATAAAAATGATTATAGTATCAAAAATATTTATTTTAAAGATAATGCTGGAAATATAATTAGAAATCTTCTCAGGCCACTCATACAAGATTTGGATTCCTTGCCGTTCTTAGATTATGATTTGAAAAATCAATATATTATTGTTGACGGTAATAGTTATAGAATGGACGACCCTGCTGTAATACAGTTTTGGGACGGAAATGATTATAATGGTCACACCTATACAACTCTTATTACAAGAGGATGTCCGCTTAGTTGTGCATACTGTTGTAATAATACTTTAAATAATTTATATCATGGACAAAAAATTTTTAGAGTAAGAAGTGTGGACAATGTAATTGAAGAAATAAAAAGAGTTAAAAAAAATCTTTTATTTGTGGAATGTATATTTTTTAATGATGATCATTTCCTGGGTTTATCAGTAGAATATCTTAAAGAATTTTCTGAAAAATATAAAAAATATATTGGTTTACCAATGATAATTGTTGGTGTTCATCCTTCTGCTGTAGACGAAAAAAAAATGGATTATATTACCAAAGCAGGTGATATAAAATTTTTAGCAATGGGTATACAAGCGGCTAGTGAAAGAATAAAAAAAATATTTAAAAGAAATTATCCAAATAGCGACGTCATAAAAGCAGCTAGTATAATAAATAAATTTAAAGATAAAATAGGGATTATTTGTTTTGAAGTTATATTAGACAATCCGTGGGAAACAGAGAAAGATATAATTGAAACATTAATGCTTTTAAGTAGATTGCCTGCGCCATATTCTATGAATATATTTTCTTTGACTCTTTACCCGGGTACAGAATTATATGAATTGGCAAAAAAAGAAAATCTAATTAAAAATGAAAGAGGAGAAATTTATCAAAAAGATTTCGTAATTACTCGACAAAATACATATCTTAATAAGTTATTTTTTTTAGTAAGAGAATATGGTTTAAGTGATAAACCGATTTCTCCAATTTTAATGATTGTTTTAACTAATTATTTTTTGAGAAAAGTGAAAATAAGTCAATCGATATATTATATTCTATATAGTTATGTAAAGGGTGGTATTGTATTTAAACTGAGTTTTCCGATAAGGATTATTGCAAAAAAAATTTATAGATATTTTAGAAAAAAATAATAATCAATTATTTAAATATGCCAAAAGTTTCAATAATAATACCAACATATAATAGAGAAAAATTTATAATAGAAACAATACAAAGCGTTTTAAATCAAACAGTTAAAGATCTTGAGATTATTATTGTTGACGATGGGTCAACTGATAATACAAAAGACATTGTTAAAAAATTAATAGAAAAAGATAATCGTATAAAATATTTTTATCAAGAAAATTGTGGCAGGCCAGCCGTACCTCGTAATTTCGGATTTAAAAATTCTATAGGAGAATATGTTGCTTTTTTAGATAGTGACGATATATGGTTTCCCGAAAAGGTAGAAGAACAAATAAAATTATTTGAAAAAGATAAAAACGGAAAATTAGGCTTTGTAGATTGTGGACATATAATTATAGATGAGAATGGAACTGAAATGAAAAAGCACTATAATTTTCATAGTTATCGTGGATATATTTTTCAAGAATTTTTAAGAGATAATCTTATTTTAACTCCAGGAAGTATTCTTATAAAAAGAAGCGTGTTAAATAAACTTGGCTTATTTGATGAAAGATTTAAGTTTATGGATGATTGGGATATGTGGCTAAAAATATCTAAATATTATAATTTTGATTCTGTGGATGAAAACTTGTTTAAATATAGAGTTCATAAAAATAGTGTTACAGTTGGATTGCCACGAAAAAATAAGCAACAAGAAGTTCTTTATATTTTCGAAAAAAATGAAAGTGATTATTATAAATATTTTCCTAAAAAAATTAAAGAGGCTTATATTTTTTATTGCTGGAGTGGAGATATTAAAAAAGGACGAAAACTTATTTCTATGGCCATACATTTGAATCCTTATAATTATAAGAATTATTTTCATTATATTATTTCTCTTTTTGGAAATAATTTTTATGGATTTTCATTGTCTATAGTAGAATTTGTACTTAAATTTAAAAATTTAGTTTTGAATAATAAACCAATTGAAGAAAATGGACTTCGTAGTAAAATTTTTAAAGATGTTCTTAATATAAAAATTTAAAAAAACTATGAAAGTTTTAATTTTAGCTGCCGGAAGAGGAAAGAGAATGGGTAAACTTTGTGAAGAAAATAATAAATGTTTATTTGAAATGGCAGGTCGCCCACTTATTGAATATAGCCTAGATCTTGCTTATCATATTGATTTTTCTGATATTTTTGTTGTAGTAGGATATCAGGCTGAAAAAATAATAAATATTTGTGGTAATAATTACAAAGGTAAGCCAATAAAATATATATATCAGAAGGAACAAAAAGGATTGGTTCATGCTATAGAATGCGCAAAAGAGGAATTGGGAAGAGAAGATTTTATGCTTATGTTGGGCGACGAGCTTATGATAAACCCAAACCTTAATGAAATGATAAATCGTTATTACGAAGATGATCTTTTCTGTTTGTGTGGAGTTTTATTGGTCGAGGATAAAAATTTGATTAAAAAAACTTACGCGGTTATTCAAGGAGAAGACGATAAAATTATTCAATTAATAGAAAAACCTGAAAATGTGATTAATAATCTTATGGGTACGGGATTTTGTATATTTAAAAATGAAATACTTTCTTATATTGATAAAACTTCCATTAATCCGAAAAGAAATGAGAAAGAATTAGTTGATCTTATTCAAACTGCCATAAATGATGGGCGTAAAGTAAAATCATTTCTAATTTGCGAGAAATTTTTTAATATAAATTCTCCTACAGAAATAAACGAAGCAAATTCTTATTTTTTTCATCCATAATATTTTTATAAAACTATTGGAAGTATTATAAGATAAATCAAATTTATTTTTTGTAAATTTAATAATATTTTAAAAAATGAAAATAGGTATTAATCTTTTGCCATATAACGAGTTAGGTGGAATAGCAATATATATCCAACATTTATTAGAAAGTCTGGGAAAATTAGATTATAAAAATAGTTTTTTTATTTTTATTGGGAGAAATACTCTTCCGATTTTTAAATTTAATTACAAAAATTTTTATTATATAGAAACTCCTATTGATTCTTATAGAAAAGTTAAAAGAGTTATATATGAACAATTATTTTTTCCTTTTTTATTAAGAAAATATAAAATTGATCTTCTTTTTAATCCTTCTGTTTCGGGCCCTATTTTTTGGCCTGGGAAAAAAATAAGTACTATTCATGATTGCGCTTATGATATATTTAAAGAATTTGATACTTTTCGAAGTAAGACTTATTTTAAGTTAATGTTTTATGGATCAGTAAAATTTTTTTCAAAAATTATTACAGATTCAGATTTTTCTAAAAAAGAAATAGTGAAATTTTATAAAGTAAATTCTAATAAGATTGAAATTGTTTACGCTGCGACCCCAAAATTACCGACAATAAATGACAAATTCGCCGAAGATACCTTAAATAAATTTAGTATAAAAAAACCTTATTTTTTTTACGTTGGCGGTTGGCGGCCAAGAAAAAATTTACCAGGATTAATTGAGGGTTTTAAGCTTTTTCAAGAAAATAATAAATCAGATTGGTTATTGGTTATTAGTGGTAAAAAAGATAGAAGATTTTTGAATTTAGAAAAAAACATTAGTAAAAATAGATTAGAGAAAGATGTGATTTTAACGGGTACTTTATCTCCTGAAGAAGTGGTAGCTTTATATAAAAAATCAAAAGCTTTAACTTTTCCGTCTTTTTATGAAGGTTTCGGGTTGCCTATTTTAGAGGCTCAAAGCTTAGGGGTGCCAGTTTTAACGTCTAATATATCCTCTATGCCGGAAGTAGCTGGAAAAGGTGCCTTATATGTTAATCCTTATGATATAAGCGATATTGCTAAGGGAATGGAAAAATTAGCTGAAAATAATGACTTGTGTCATGAATTAATACAAAAAGGTTTTGAAAACATTAAAAGATTTTCTTGGGAAGAATCTGTAAAAAAAATATTAAAAATATTCTATGAGGGTTCTTCAAGTCAATAAATTATACTCACCTTGGATTGGGGGAGTAGAAAAAATAGTTCAACAGATTGCAGAGGGCTTAAACAAGAGGGATGTTTTAGATATAGATATTTTATGTTGCCAACCAAAAGGGAAGGGAATAATTGAAGAGAATAATGGAGTAAAGGTTTATAGAGCTTCTAGTTTTGGAATGTTGTGGGGGATGCCTTTTTCTTTTAATTTTTTAAGATTATTTAAAAAAATTTCTCAAATTGTAGATATTATTGATTTGCATCAACCTTTTTTCTTAGGAGACTTGGCTATTTTTATATTTAAACCAAAAGCAAAATTAATTGTTCATTATCATTCGGATATTGTTAGACAAAGATTTTTTGAATTTTTGTTGAGACCAATAATTTTTAACACTTTAAAAAAATCTGATAAGATTATTGTTTCCAATCCAAATATTCTTAAAAATTCTCCTTATTTAAAAAATGTTCAGCAAAAATGTGAAATAATACCTTTTGGAGTTGATTTAGATAATTTTAAGGGAGGGACAGAAGAAGAGATTAAAAAGATAAGGGAGAAATACGGCAAGTTTGTTTTATTTGTCGGGCGTCTTAATTATTACAAAGGGGTAAAATATTTAATTGATGCGATGAAAGGTTTTGAATTAAATTTAGTGATTATCGGAGATGGACCACTAAAAAAAGAATTAAAAAAGAGGGTTGAAAAGTTGAAAATTAATGAAAGAATATTTTTTCTATCTGTATTAAAAAATGAAGATTTAATAAATTTTTATAAAGCTTCTGATTTTTTAGTTTTGCCATCCATTTTTAAAAGTGAAGCTTTTGGAATAGTTTTAATTGAAGCAATGGCGTGCGGGAAACCGATAATTTCTACTGAATTAGGAACTGGTACTTCTTTTGTTAATAAAGACGGAATTACCGGTTTTGTTGTTTTGCCTAGAGATAGTAAATCTTTAAGTAATGTCATAAGAAGGATTATTACAGATGATAAAATCTCACTAGAATTAGGAGAAAATGCTCTTAATAGAGTGAGAGAAATATTTTCTTTAGAGAAGATGTTAAAAAAAACTGTATTGATTTATCAAAATATTTAAACATAAAAGCGATATAATGGATATAGAAAAATGATTCCAGAAAAAATATTAAAATTTAAAAAGCAATTATTTTATATTTTTGGTTTGACAAGGGAAAAGTTTCTTTTGAATATAATTAGGTGTGGTATATATTTATCTTTGATAACTCCCCTTATTTTTTCAAAATATTTTTTCCCACCACCTTTTTCTCCCAATATTTTCTTTAGGTTAGTGGTAGATATTATTTTAATTGCTTATATTGTTTTATTTATTTCCAACCCTAATTATCGGCCAAAATTTAATATTTTAACTATTGTTGTTTCTTTATTTATAGGGATTATTATTTTGACCTCTTTTACTGGAATAAATTTTGAGAAATCCCTTTGGGGGAGTTTTAACAGAATGGGGGGCGTGATAACCTTTATTCACTTTTTCGGTTTCTTTATTATTTTAAGTAGTGTATTTAAAGACAGAAAAGATTGGGAAAGGATTTTTTCATTTTCTATTTTAGTAGGAGTTTTAGTTATTTTTTTAATTTTATTTAGTAGTCAGTTTTCTATTAAAGAAGGAGGAACATTATGGAATTCTTCTTTTCTTGCTTCATATCTTCTTTTTAATATATATTTTGCTTTAATCTTATTTTTAATAAAAAGAGGGATCTGGCGAATTTTTTATGGGGTAAGCATGGTGGTTCTGCTCTCGGCGTTATTTCTTTCTGGTTGTAGTGGAGCAATAGTTTCTTTTTTTATTAGTTTATTTTTGCTGGCTTTGGGTTATTGTATTTTTTTAAAAAGAAAGTTATTAAAATGGTTTATTTTTGGTATTTTACTTGTTTTTATAATTTTTAGTAGTATTTTATTATTTACTAAATCAAATTTTATTAAAAATGAATCTAAAATAATTTTAGAGAATTATTCTCTTCAAGCAAGATTTATTATTTGGAAGATTAGCTGGGAAGGTTGGAAAGAAAAATTTTTATTTGGTTGGGGGCCAGAAAATTTTGATTTGGTTTCTTCAAAATACTTCAATCCCGAATTGGCTATGGCTAAATATGGGAGTAAAGCTGTTTTTGATAGGGCTCATAATATTATTCTTGATATTGGGGTTACATCGGGTATAATTGGAGTTTTGAGTTATTTAACAATTTTTATTACAATCTTTTTTAATCTTTTTAAAAAGCAAAAAGAGTATTTAAAAAAAGATGAATCAGTACTTTTTTTAGGTTTGGCTGTTCTTTTAATTGTTTATTTTATTCAAAATTTACTAGTATTTGATACTGTTAATAGTTATATAATGTTTTTTTTAACTTTAGCGTTTGTTAATTATATTTTGGATAAAAAGAGGTCAAAAGAGTTTGACGGGAAAGAAATTTCTAAAAAATGTATTTATTCTTGGATCGGCGTCATATTGATAATATCTGTAATTTTAATGACATATTTTGGCGATATTCAACCAGCTAGAGCTTCCTTCTATATTAATAAGGCGCTTAATACAACTTTAAAAGAATCGATACCTCTTTTCCAAAAATCTTTTCGGATTCATTTAATGAGTCAATTGAATGGAAGCAAATATTTTTATAGTAAAGTTATACAGTCTCTTTATGGCCCGGTCATGGATAGGGAGGTGATAAAAAATGAACTTAAAATAGTAGAAGAAGAGTTGGAGAAAAATATTAAAAAAAATCCTTTAGATTTTTATTCATATCTTCAATTAGCAGATATTTATAATAATTCTTTCCAATTTACTAGAGATGGGAGAAAACTGATTTTAGCTGAGTCTACTTTAAGAGAAGCTATCTTTTTATCACCTGGAAATCAGCAGGGATATTGGAAATTAGCAGATATTATGTTTTCTCAAGGTAGGTATGAGGAACAATTTGAATTACTTCAGAAAGCCATAGATTTAGAGCCAAATTTAAGTGATTCTCATTGGTATTTAGCGATAGCTTATAAAATGACAGGAGAAGAGGTATTATTTCAAAAAAAATTTGAAGATATAAAAAAAAGACAAACGGAATTAGAAATAGGACAATTAAATAATGAAGCGATAAGTAATTTTTATATAAACCAAAAAGATAAATTTGATATTAGAGTTTATCTTTATCAGTATCTTATAAAAGAAAATCCAACAAAATATTTAACTGATCTTCAAGAATATTTAAAAAGAAACCCGCAAGATCCAGGCGCTATACGTAAGTTGTTTATAGTATATATTCAACTAGGAGAAATAGATAAAGCCAGAAGTTTAAGAGAGAATAATTTAGATTTTGTTACAGAATGGGAAAAAGAATATTCAGCAATAATGTTGCAAAACGCAGAAAATAATTATAAGGAATTTTCAGAGTAACTGTTTTAAATATTATTAATTTGTCAACGAGTTTTCGTATTGTTGTCTTAGGGTAATTATTTTTTTAATATGAGGAGAATTTGTTGAGGGTTGACTTTAACAGTAAGATATTTTGATTAGATTGATTGAAAAAATTGACGTAATAAGTGATGAATAAGGTATTAAATAAAATAAAAAAAAATATAATAGATATTTTGTTGCCTAAAGCATGTACGGTATGCGGAAAAGAGGGAAATTATGTCTGTGAAAAATGTAGTTTATTTCTTTCTGAAGCGCCCACTATTCTTACGGTAAATGGTTTAGAGGAATTGGTTAGCATATGGGAATATGAAGGAGTAATTAGAAATATTATTTTTAAAATTAAATACGAGGGCGTCTTTGATGTGATAAATGAACTTGTTGAAAGGGCTTTTGAGATAAGAGAGCCATATATTCCGGAAGATATTATAATAACTTTTGTGCCGATGTTTAAGAAAAAAGAAAAACGAAGAGGATTTAATCAGGCTGAATTAATTGCTAAAAAGGTTGGAGAAATAACGGGCAGAAAGGTGTTGCCTTTGCTGGAGAAAACAAAAGACACACTTTCTCAAACAGAATTGAATAAAGAAGAAAGAATTATAAATGTTAAGGATAGTTTTGCTTTATTCAGGCCCGATTTAAACAAATCTTTAGCAGAAAAAGTTCTTTTAATAGATGATATTTGGACAAGCGGGGCGACAATGAGAGAATGCTGTAGAATATTAAAAAAGTCAGGAGTGAAAAAGGTTTGGGGTTTCACCCTTGCCCGTACCATATAATTAACTACTAAAGTTAGATTTTAATAAATCTATGGAGGAAGGAAGTATAATAAATATAAAAGATGAAAGGTATCCGGAGTGGTTGAAGAAAATTGGCAAAGAAGCACCAGATAACCTTTATTATAAAGGGAAATGGGAACAAGATATTTTTGATAATTGTTTAGCGGTAGTTGGCTCAAGGCATTTGACTGATTATGGAAGAAAAATAACAGAGATATTGGTAAAAGAGATTGCAAATACGGGCATAACTATAGTTTCTGGGTTTATGTATGGAGGAGATGAAGCAGCTCATAGTGCCACGGTAGAGGTAGGGGGGAGAACAATAGCTGTTATGCCTTGCGGGATAGATATAATACATCCTAAATATCAAGAAGAGCTTTATAATAAAATTTTAAAAAATAAAGGTTTAATTATTTCTGAATTTGAGGGAAATTTTCCACCGGCTAATTGGACTTATCCCAGAAGGAACAGAATAGTGGCCGGTTTATCAAAAGTGATTTTAATAGTTGAAGCGGGATTAAATAGCGGAACATTGATTACGGCAGAATTTGCTAAAAAATTCGGAAGGAAAATATTCATTGCTCAAGGATCTTTAACTAGTGAAGTTTCTAAAGGAACAGCTAAGCTTTTTAAAGAAGGGGCGAGCGTGGTAACTGAAGCTAAAGATATTTTAGATTTTTATAAGGTTGTATCAAATAAATAGAGCGAGTCTTATTGGGTAGATGTAATATATTTAATTTTAAGATATAATGATGATATAAAGAGTTTAAATTATTAAGAACAGTTTAAATGATCTTTAAAGATAGTTTTCAATAGTTTTCATAATTAATATGCAAGTTTTTACAAAGAAAAAAGGTTTTACTTTAATAGAAATATTAGTCGTAATAGCTATTATCGGTATTTTAGCAGGTGTTATTTTAGTATCTTTAGGTAAGGCAAGAAGTAGGGCCAGAGATGCTAAAAGACAGTCAGACATTCAACAAGTGTTAACTGCTCAGGTAATATATTATGGGGATAGTGAGAAATATATGACTGGTGTAGCTACAAGCGGTATTCCGGCAATAGGCACTTATTTAGGTGCTTTTGATGATCCGCAAGCCTTACCTTTAAATGATAAACATTATATTTGGTTGGATAATACCAGTTGTGATCAGTCTTTTTGTGTTTATGCGACGTTAGAGTCTGGGCAGTATTTTGCTGCTTCTGAAAACGGTACGAAGTTATTGGATTTTAATGCCACCCCTACGGACGGTTGTGTTTGTTTTACAGCTTCAGAAGAAAGCGAGGGTGAAGATAATAATAAAGCTAATGGAGAAGCTTGTACTTTGGGAAGCGAATGTGCTTCATCTTTTTGTGTTGACGGATATTGTTGTAATAGTGCCTGTACTGGAAGTATTTGTCAGACGTGCGGAGATTATTCATCTGAAGGAGTAGGTACTTGTGGTTATGTCGACGACAACTCTCAAGATCCGCGTTCTGATTGTGGCACAGCAGGTTGCTTGGTAAGTAAATGTAGTGGAAGTTCATATGCTTGTGTTGCGAGTTCAGTTGCCGCAAATACTAGCGCCATGGTTGGTGGTGATATTGTTTATTGCGATAAGAATGGACGATTATGGACAGAAACTCAATCTGGAGTTTTTAGTTGGGAGAGTGCTTTGACTCAATGTAGCGGCTTAACTTATGCTGGTTTTAATGATTGGGTATTACCTTCATGCGTAAGTCACCTTAAAAATTCGAATTGTATATTATATCAATTTGGAATAGATGCTTGTGGTAGTTATCCTTGTAGTCCAACGGCTTGGGATACGAGAGCTCAAGCTGTTATTTATTGGTCTTCTACTCCTTATAGTAGTGTTTATTCTTGGTATGTATCTTTTAATTCTTCTAGCGTAACCATTTCTTATAAAACATACGGTCAATACGTGCGTTGTGTCCGCGGGAGTTGATTTTTAATTTATTGAAGTATAAGATAATATAATAATAATAATTTTTAAAAAAAATGAAAAATATATTACAAAAAATAATTAAAAGTAGTATTTATTTATTGGTGTTTTTATTGCCAGTTTTTTGGTTACCTTTTACTTTCGAGGTATTTGAATTTAATAAAGAATATTTACTTTTTTTCGTTGCTATAATTGGTTTATTTGCTTGGTTTGCTAAAATGGTGTTTTTTGATAAAGAAGTGAAATTTAAAAAAATACCAATTAATATTTTAGTATTAGTTTTTCTTTTTATTGTTGTTTTAAGTGCCATATTCTCAGTTGATAAAACGTCTAGTCTTTTTGGTTTTTACGGCCGTTTTTCTAACGGTTTAATTCCTCTTTTGTCTTTTGTGATATTCTATTTCTTATTAATAAATAATATTTCTTCTGAATCAAGAGAAAAAGAACCAAATTTGGTTAGTCAAAATGGTATAAAGAATCTTTTTTTAACTTCTGTTTTTTTTATAGTTTCAACATGTTATTTTTCAATTTTTGGTTTATGGAGTAAATTATCAAGTCTTACGGCTCAAATTTTTCATTTTAACTTGCCGTCTTTTATGCTTCTGCCGACTTTTAACCCAGTTTCCGGATCTTTAGAAGGATTGGCTGTTTTTTTGGCGGTAATCGTTATTTTTTTGACGGGTCTTTTAATAACCACAGAAGTAAACCAAAAAAGTAAATTATCTTTATTCTTTTATTCTTTATTGTTACTCTCTAATTTAATTTTATTGGTAATAATAGGATTTAAAGTGGTTTGGTTTATTTTATCAGTTGTTTTATTAAAATTTTTAGTTGTTGTTCTGTGGAAAAGGATTTTTACAGGAGATATAAATAAGCTTATTTTGCCGATAATTTTGTTAATTATCTCAGTATTCTTTATTTTTACTAATTTTGGAAATAATAGATATTTTTCATTTTTACCTCAAGAACAAATTTTAAGTCAAGGAGTTTCTTGGCAAACAAATTTTCAGGGTGCCGTTGAAAACGTAAAAAGCGGGTTTTTGGGTTCTGGTATAGGAACTTATCATTATGATTTTTCTAAATTTAGACCACTTCAACTCAACCAAACTTCGCTCTGGCAGATAAGGTATGATAGACCAGCGAGTCATATTTCTGAAATTTTAGGAACTATGGGATTTTTAGGATTGCTTTCTTATCTCTCCATAATAATAGTGTTTTTATTTATTGCTTATCTTCTTCTTTCAAAATCTGATTTTAAAAAACAGCTTCCTTTATTGATGACGTTTTTGGCTCTTATTATAAGTCAGTTTGTTTATTATCAAAATATTACTTTAGCTTTTTCTTTTTGGTTGTTTTTAGCTCTTTCTGTATCCAGTATTCAGGGGCAAAAACTTGAAGAAAAAACATTTTCTTTTAAGGAAACGCCCGAAATTGGTCTTGTTTTTAATATCTTTTTGATAGTAATAGGGTTAGCGGTTATTGTTTGTTTCTGGTTTGCTAAGAATTTTTATTACGCAGATGTATTATTTACTAGGTTTACTAATCTTCAGCAGATTGAAAAATCAGTCAGTTTAAATCCATATTCTGTTCAATACAAAGTCATGTTGGCTAAAGTTTATCTACAGGAAGGATTAAATGAATTTTTGAAGTCGGCAAGTCAGCAGGATTCAAAAAAGATTTTAGATTTTGCTTCTCAGGCCATAAATAATGCAATGATGGCTACTGAGATTTCTCCAAACAGTGTGGTTGCTTATGAATCGTTGGGAATGGTTTATCGCGATGTAAGAACTTTGGCTGTAGGAGCTTTAGAATGGGGGATAAAAAGTTTTGAAAGAGCTGTTCAATTAGAGCCAACTAATCCGGTTTTATTGACGGAGCTAGGTAAATTATATGTTATTAAAAATGATAATCAAAAAGGTAGAGAATTATTTGAAAAAGCTATTGAACTTATGCCGAGTTATATAGATGCTTTAACTCAAGATATTGCTATTTATGAAAAAGAACAAAAGACGGGAGATGCCATAGTCAAATTGGAAGAGTTGGCATTAAAATATTCGTCAAATATAGAGATAACTTTTCAACTTGGCAGGGCTTACTATAATAACGGACAGGTAAGTGAAGCAATTTCTCAATTTAATAAAATTCTTGAAGTATCTCCAGGTCACTCAAATGCTCTTTATTCTTTAGGAATCGCTTATCAGAGACAGGGTCAAATTGAAAACGCCATAGTTTCTTTTAAAAAAGTTTTGGAACTTAATCCGGGAAACCAGGACGTTATTAGTAAATTAAGGGAGTTGGGTCAGTAAACAGCTATTGACAAGTTTTATCAAATAAAGTACTATCAATTTTACTTGCCTTAGATTTCAAATTTGTAAAAAACCTTTGTTTTCTGCTATTTTTTTATAATTAAAATTAAATAATTCTCTTACCCTAATGAGTTCAAAGTTTAGGGTATTTTAATTTGTTTTATTATGTCCTCCGATATTAAAACTAAAAATTTTGGAAAAGCGAAAATTTCTTTTAAGCTTCCTTATCTTTTAGGTTTGGAAAAAGATAGTTGGCAGAAATTTTGGGAAGTTGATTTTAAAGAGTTATTAATGGAGGTTTCTCCCATAAGAGATTATACCGGCAAAGAAATGGAGCTTTGGTTTTTAGATTTTAAATTGGAAAAGCCAAAATATAGTGATGATCTTGATGCCAGAAACAACAACGATTCTTATGAGGCTGTTTTGAAAGTTAAGACAAAGCTGGTTAATTTAAAAACAAAAGAAATTAAAGAACAGGAAGTTTTCTTAAGTGACTTTCCTCTTATGACAGAAAGAGGAACTTTTATTGTAAACGGAGTGGAAAGAGTGGCCATTGCTCAGTTGATACGTTCTCCTGGAGCTTTTTTTACTTGTCAAAAATCAGCAGGTAAAAATTATTTTGGAGCAAAAATTATTCCAAACAGAGGTGCTTGGTTGGAACTTGAAACAGAACCATCCGGTTTTATCGGAGTGAAAATTGACAGAAAAAGAAAGATAGCAGCTACCGCTCTTTTGCGGGCTTTTGGAATTAATAATGATAATGATATTAAAGAGAAGTTCCAGGACGTTAATAATGGTCAAATAAACTATATTGAAGAAACTTTAAAAAGAGATTTAACTCACAGTCAATCCGAAGCTTTGGTTGAAGTTTATCAGAGATTAAGACCGGGAGATTTGGCTACGGCCGATACTTCAAAAGAGCTTATTTGGAACATGTTTTTTAATTTTGAAAGATATGATATTTCCAAAGTCGGCAGATGGAGAATGAGTCAGAGATTGCCTGAATTAGCTCAGGGGAAAAAGTCTAAAACTCATGATCAAATAACTGTTCAGGACAGAGTTTTAAAATTAGAAGATGTTATTGCTGTAATAAGAGAAATTATTAGATTAAATAATACTCCAGATGCCAAACCTGACCAAATAGATCATTTGGGCAACAGAAGAATAAGAACTCTTTCTGAATTATTGATAAACAGAGTAAGGGTTGGATTTATGAGAATGTCGAGGATTATAAAAGACAGAATGTCTACCTTGGATGTTTATACTTTAACTCCTTTGCAGTTGATAAATCCTCGTCCGGTAATGGCAGTAATTAAAGAATTTTTTACTTCTTCTCAGATGAGTCAGTTTATGGATAACGAAAATCCTCTGGCGGAGTTAGAACATAAAAGAAGGTTATCTGCTACGGGGCCGGGAGGTTTAACTAGAGAAAGAGCCGGGTTTGAGGTTAGAGACGTCCAGCCTTCTCATTACGGCCGTATTTGCCCTATTGAAACCCCTGAGGGGCCTAACATCGGTTTAGTGGGTCATATGGCAGCTTACGCCAGAGTAAATCCTTATGGGTTTTTGGAAACGCCATACTATAAAGTTGAAAAATCAAGGGTGACATCCGAAATATATTATTTCAATGCTTATGAAGAAGAAAGATATAATATTGCTTCAGCTTCTGTTGTTATAAAAGAAAACGGAGAGATTATTCCTTCAATGGTTGAAGCTAGAATAAAGGGAGAACCGGGTATGATTGAAAAAGAGAAAATTGATTTTGTTGATGTTTCTCCGGAACAATTTATTTCGGTTGCCACTTCTTGTATTCCTTTTTTACAGAACGATGACGCAAACAGAGCTTTGATGGGTTCTAATATGCAACGTCAAGCAGTTCCTTTGGTTAAACCTGAGGCGCCTTTGGTAATGACCGGGGTAGAAGAAAGAGTGGCCAGAGACTCAGGTCAGGAAATTATTGCTTTAGAAGACGGCGTAGTTACCGAAGTTGATGGTCAGCGTATTATAATAAAATCTGTCGGACAGAAACCTAAAGAATATAATTTAAGAACTTTTATTAGAACTAATCAATATACTTGTTTTCATCAAAAACCTATTGTTAAAAAGGGTCAGAAAATAAAAGAAGGAGATATTTTGGCTGACGGAGGAGCAATAACTCAAGGAAGGCTGGCTTTAGGTCACAATATCCTTGTTGCTTTTACTCCTTGGAGAGGGGGAAATTTTGAAGATGCTATTTTGATTTCAGAAAGAATAGTTCAAGACGATAAATATACTTCAATACATATTGAAAATTTCGGTTGCGATGTCAGAGAAACAAAATTGGGGCCTGAAGTTACTACTTGTGATATACCAAATGTTTCTGAAGAAAAATTAAAAGATTTAGATGAATCGGGAATTATTAGGGTGGGAGCTGAAGTTGGTCCAAATGATATTTTGGTCGGTAAAATTTCTCCAAAAGGAGAAACTGATTTGACTGCTGAAGAAAGATTATTAAGAGCTATCTTTGGAGAAAAGGCAAAAGAAGTGAAAGATACTTCTTTAAGAATGGAGCATGGAAAAAAGGGCAGAGTGGTAGGAGTCAGAATTTTTGCCAGAGAATTGGGTCATAAATTAGAGCCAGGTATTATTAAGAGAATTGAAGTTGATGTGGCTGAGATAAGAAAAATTCAGGCAGGAGATAAATTATCAGGACGTCATGGGAACAAAGGAGTAATTTCAAAAGTTTTACCGGTAGAAGAAATGCCGTTTTTGGAAGATGGAACTCCAGTGGATATTGTTTTAAATCCTTTGACCGTCGCTTCAAGAATGAATTTAGGTCAGATCTTAGAAACTCATTTGGGGTTGGCAGCAAAAGCTTTGGGGTATCATGCAGTAACTCCTTCTCTTTCTGGGGCTAACGAAAAAGATATTAAAGAAGAGTTGAAAAAAGCTGGATTTGCAGAAAACGGTAAAGTTAAATTATTTGACGGCAGAACAGGAATTGCTTTTTCTGAAAATATTACAGTTGGATACATATATATGATAAAACTCATACATATGGTTGAGGATAAGATTCATATGAGAAGCATAGGTCCTTATTCTTTAATTACTCAGCAACCTTTAGGAGGAAAAGCTCAGTTTGGAGGACAGAGATTTGGAGAAATGGAAGTCTGGGCTTTGGAAAGTTATGGAGCAGCTCATATTTTACAGGAGATGCTTACTATAAAATCAGATGATGTGGCAGGAAGAGCCGCCACTTACGAAGCAATATTGAAAGGAGAACCGATTAAAGAACCGAATATTCCGGCCGCCTTTAATTTATTGGTTAACGAGCTGAAAGCTTTAGCTTTGAGTATTGAGGTAAAAGAAAAGATAAAAGAAGTTAGAGAAGATAAAAATAGATAATTTTTAATATTATATGAGAGTAATAGATTTAGAGGCAATTCGCATAAAACTCGCTTCCCCAGAAGAAGTTTTAAATTGGAGCCACGGCGAGATTACTAAACCTGAAACCATAAATTATAGAACTCAGAGATCTGAGAAGGATGGTTTGTTTTGCGAGAAGATTTTTGGTCCGACCAAAGACTACGAATGTTATTGCGGTAAATATAAAGGAATAAGATATAAGGGTATGGTTTGCGACCGTTGCGGTGTGGAAGTCTGTAAATCTCAAGTAAGAAGGGACAGAATGGGCCATATTAAATTGGCAAGTCCCGTATCTCATATTTGGTTTTTAAGAGGAGTCCCTTCAAGAATGGGAGTAATTTTAGATTTACCCATGCATCATTTGGAAAAAGTGATATATTTTGCTTCATATATTATTACCAGTATTAATGAAGAAGCGAAAAAGAATATTTTAGAAGAAATTGAAAAAGAATTTAAAAGTAAATCAAAGTCTCAATTAGCAGAATCTTCAAAAACCGATAATGCAAAAAAAGGAGCTAAACCTAAAAAAGAGAAAAAAATTAAGTTAACCGAATTAAAAGCCGCTAAAGATAAAGCAAGAGATGAGGTTTTATCGTTGAGGCCTTTTAAAATTTTATCCGAAATTGAATATCATGATCTTTCTTTAAAATATGGAGAAGTTTTTTCTGCGGGGACTGGAGCTGAAACTGTAAGAAATATCTGCGAACAGATTGATTTAAAAAAAGAGATTGAAAAGATAAATAAGGATTTAGAAGAAAAGCCTCCGATGGAAAAAAGGAAGATAATGGCGAGATTAAAGATATTTCAGGGAATGTCTCATTCCGGTATTAGGCCTGAATGGATGTTTTTAACAATGTTACCTGTTATTCCTCCTGATTTGAGGCCTATGGTTCAGTTGGACGGAGGAAGGTATGCTTCGTCAGATCTTAATGATTTATATAGAAGAGTTATTAATAGGAATAATCGTTTAAAATATTTATTAGAAATTCATGCTCCAGAAGTAATTGTTAGAAATGAAAAAAGAATGCTTCAAGAAGCGGTTGATGCTTTGATAGATAACAGTATGAGAAAGGGAACAATGACTCTGGCCACAACCGGTGGTAAAAGATTATTAAAATCCTTGGCTGATATATTAAAAGGAAAACAGGGAAGATTCAGACAGAATCTTTTGGGTAAAAGAGTGGATTATTCCGGCAGGTCGGTTATTGTCGTTGGTCCTGAACTCAGACTTGATCAAGTGGGGTTGCCGAAAAAAATGGCTTTGGAGCTTTTTAAACCTTTTGTTATTAAAAGAATTTTAGATAAAGAATTGGCTTATAACGTCAGGGGTGCTTCAAGATTAATAGATGAGCAGACAGATGATGTTTGGGCTATTTTAGAAGAAGTAGTTAAAAATAAAGTTGTTTTATTAAATCGTGCCCCGACCTTACACAGATTAGGCATACAGGCTTTTTATCCTATTTTAATTGAAGGGGAGTCTTTGAAGATTCATCCTATGGTTTGTAAAGCTTTTAACGCTGATTTTGACGGAGATCAAATGGCTGTTCATTTGCCTTTGTCTGATTTAGCTCAAAAAGAAGCTAGAGAAAAAATGCTGTCAGCAGTTAATTTGTTGAAACCTGCCACAGGTACTCCTATTTGTTCTCTTAATCAGGATATTGCTCTGGGTTGTTATTGGATGACTGATATCTGGGAAGGCGAAAAGGGAGAAGGGAAAATATATGGTTCAAAAGAAGAAGCTATTTTAGCTTATGAATTTGGAGAGCTTAGTATGAAAGCTAAGATTAAAATAAGATTGAAAAAAGATTTTATTGAAACTTGTTTGGGAAGGGTAATTTTCAACGAAGCTTTACCTGAAGGATTTTCTTTCCAGAATAAAACGATAAAATCCAAGGATTTAGAGAAACTTATTGCCAAAACCATAGAAGCTTATCCTTCGGAAATAGTGGAAGAAACTTTGGATAATGTTAAAAATTTAGGATTTGAATATTCAACTTTGTCCGGAGTTACCTGGGGTATGGATGATTTAATTATTCCTCCTGAAAAACCTAAGATTATAGAAGAAGCTGAAAAAGAAGTAAAACAAGTTGAAGAGCATTTTAAGAAAGGATTTTTATCAAAAGAAGAAAAAGCTTCAAAAGTAATAGGAATTTGGTCTGCGGTTAAATCTAAAATTGAAGTATTAGTTCCTAAAACTCTTCCTAAAACTAATCCCGTATTTCAGATTATTGAAGCTGGTGCTAAAGGTTCTTGGGGGCAACCCGTTCAAATGACAGGAATGAAAGGCTTGGTTATAAATCCTGTAGGTCAGATTATTGAGTTACCTGTTAAAAATTCTTATAAAGAGGGTTTTGATGTTTTGGAATACTTTATTTCCACTCATGGAGCCAGAAAAGGAACTGCAGATACGGCTCTTCGTACTTCAACTGCAGGATATTTAACCCGTAGATTGGTTGACGTTGCTCACGAAATTGTTGTTCATGAAGAAGATTGCGGAGATTCAGAAGGTATTGAGGTTTTAGCTCAGGACGCTGATGATGTTGGGCAGAATTTTCTTTTTAAAATAGTCGGCAGAGTGAGCGTGGAAGCAATTAAGGGAATTTGCAAAGAAGGAGAGATTATTGGTTGGAATATAGCCGAAAAAATTATTGAAAATAATATCAGAAAGTTGAGAGTACGTTCTCCTTTAAGTTGTAATTCTACAAGAGGAGTATGTCAAAAATGTTATGGTTGGGATTTAGGGAAAAATAAGATAGTTGAGGCAGGGGAAGCTGTTGGAGTTGTTGCTGCTCAAGCCATAGGAGAACCGGGTACTCAATTAACAATGAGAACTTTTCATACTGGAGGAGTGGCTTCGGGAGGAGATATTACATCAGGTCTTCCTCGTGTTCAGGAAGTATTTGAAGGCAGAAGTCCTTTGGGTAAAGGAGAGGTTTCAAAAACAGACGGTAAGGTCTTAGAAATAACTCAAGATAGGATAATTAAAATAAAACCAACCGAAGAAGGGAAAAAATCAGAAGTTATTGAATATCAAATTTTACCAAAAACAGCTCTTTTGGTAAAAGTCGGTCAGGATATTAAAAAAGGTCAGCAGCTTTCTGAAGGGAGTTTAGATATTGGGGAATTATTCAAGCTTACAGATAAAGAAACTGCTCAGCGTTATATTATTAATCAAATTCAGAAAATATATGCTTCTCAAGGGGCCAGAATACATGATAAACATATAGAGGTTATTATTCGTCAGATGTTTTCCAGGGTGAAAATAAAGGATCGTGGTGATGGTTTATTTTCAAATGGCGAAATAATTGAAAAATCAAGGTTTCTTGAAGAAAATCAAAAATTAAAGAAAGATAAAAAAGATCAAGCCAAATCAGTTCCTATTTTACTTGGAATTTCAAGAGTTGCTTTAACTTCAGACTCATTTTTATCGGCAGCTTCCTTTCAGGAAACTTCCAGAGTTTTAATTAAAGCTGCAATAGAAGGAAAAGAAGATAGGTTATTAGGTTTGAAAGAGAACGTTATTATTGGGAAACTTATTCCAGCAGGTACGGGTTTTGTCAGAAAAGACTTAAAGAAATAATTTTTGGTTATATTTTCTTAATCTCTTTTAAAATGTGATATAATAGATAAGAGATAATTATTAAGTTTCTTTTGTGGCTAAGAAAAAAAAAGAAAAGAAAATTAAAAACTCTATCAGGAGAGAGAAAAAACCGTTAAAACTTTCCTTACCAGAAGGGACTAAAAAATATGTCTTAGGAATAACGGTTTTTATTTTAGCTCTCATAGTTGCTTTAAGTTTTTTTGGAAAAGCAGGAGTAGCCGGTGAATTAATTTTCTCCGGTTTGCGTTTTTTAATAGGAGAATCACTCTTTTTATTGCCTCTCATCCTTATTCTAGGAGGGATGGCTTTTTTAAATTCACGTTATGAAAAATTAAGTTGGCCGATAGTGTTTTCAACTCTTATTTTAGTTCTGGGAATTTCGGGCATTCTTGGTTCTTTTACTGATGTTTCTCTGAAACGTGGGGGATGGATAGGATATTTAGCGACTTTTCCATTTTTAAAATTTTTCGGTTTTTGGGTGAATCAGATAGTCTTTTGGGGATTATCGGCTATAGGAGGCTTAATATTTTGGCATTTATTAAAAAAAGCACCTTCTTCCGATAAGGAAGAGAAGAAGCCTTCTTTTGCCAAAGGAGAAGAAGAAAAACAATCTTTAATTAAAAGAATTTTTGCTCCTAGTTTTAAGGTAAAAGAAATTGAATCTGATTCTGCCGGGAAAGAAACAAAACCGGAAAAAACTCAAGAACAGAAAATAAAGCCGGCGGTTCTTCCTGCAGGATCTATTCCTTATATAAGACCTACTTTGGATTTATTAGATGGAGGAAGGGAAATTCCTTCAGCAGGAGATATTAAACAGAGCTCAGCTATTATTAAAAAAACATTGGAGAATTTTGATATTCCGGTTGAAATGTCAGAAATAAATATCGGTCCTACTGTAACTCAATATGCTTTAAAGCCGGCTGATGGAATTAAGCTTGCAAAAATTACGGTTTTATCTAACGATTTAGCTTTAGCTTTATCTGCTCATCCAATAAGAATAGAGGCTCCAATACCTGGAAAGCCTTTAGTCGGAGTTGAAGTTCCTAATAAAGTCAGGGCTCAAGTTAGATTAAAAGAGTTGATTTCTGGTTCTAAATTTCAAACTTCTCCTAGCTTAACTATTCCTTTAGGTAAAGATGTTTCAGGCGTTCCTTTCTTTGCAGATTTAGCAAGAATGCCTCATATGTTGGTAGCAGGTTCCACCGGTACCGGAAAGACGATATTTTTGAATAACCTTATAACATCTCTTCTTTATAGAAATTCTCCGGAAATTTTAAGATTTATTTTAATAGATCCAAAAAGAGTGGAGTTTCCAGTTTATCAGGATATTCCTCATCTTTTAGCTCCTGTAATTTTTGATTCTCAAAAAGCAGTTAATGCTTTAAAATGGTTGGTTTCGGAAATGGAAAGAAGGTTCGGAGTTTTAGCTGCAGCTAAAGCCAGAGATATAAAAAGTTATAATGAAAATGCTTCAAAGAACGAAGAACCACTTCTGCCTTATATTCTTTTAGTAGTTGATGAGTTAGCTGATTTAATGGCAGCTCGAGGTAAAGATATGGAAGCGGGGATTGTAAGATTGGCTCAAATGGCAAGGGCTGTCGGAATTCATTTAGTTTTAGCAACACAGAGGCCTTCCGTTGAAGTTATTACCGGCTTAATTAAGGCTAATGTTACTGCTCGTGTTACTTTTCAGGTTGCTTCCCAGGTTGATTCAAGAACAGTTTTAGATACGGCCGGAGCGGAAAAACTTTTAGGGGCAGGAGATTCATTGTTTATTTCAGCTGAAGTTACCAAGCCTAAAAGAATTCAGGGGGCTTATGTTTCTGATAAAGAAGTAAAGAGAGTTATTGCTTTTATAAAAACTCAAAATGCTAAATTAGAAACAGATAAATACGGAGAGGAAATGTTTGAAAACGGTATGTCTCAAGATCTTGAAAAAACTTTAGAAATGCCGGATACTGGCACAGAATCTTTTTATGGAGTAGGAGGAGATGATTCGATGTATGAAGAGGCAAAAAAGGTGGTTACAGAATCTAAAAAAGCTTCAGCTTCGCTTTTACAGAGGAGGTTAAGAATTGGATATGCAAGAGCAGCCAGACTTCTTGATATGTTAGAAGAAAAAGGAGTGATAGGTCCTGGGGAAGGAGCTAAACCTAGAGAAGTATATTTGGCTGGTTCAAACCCTTTTAATAATCAACCTCTTGAAGATAATAATCTTCAATCGGAAGAGGTTAGTGAAGAGAGTGAAGAGTGGAAAAAAGTTTAATGTGATATAATCAAGTCATGACAAAACATAAATCTAAAAATTCTTTACCCGAAGGAGAAAGAAAAGATTTAAATGAAGCTGTTGATGAAATAAAACAGCGGTTTGGAGATGGTACTATTATGAAATTAAGCGAAGTAAGAGCTGTTGATGTTGATGTTATTCCTACAGGTTCCATTTCTATAGATTTGGCTTTGGGAGTAGGAGGAGTTCCTCGAGGGAGAGTGATTGAAATATTTGGGCCGGAGTCTTCCGGAAAAACTTCTTTAGCTTTGCATATTATAGCCGAGGCTCAGAAAAAGGGAGGAGTTGGTGCTTTTGTTGATGCAGAACATGCTTTGGATCCAGATTATGCTAAAAGAATAGGGGTGAATATCGATGATTTGTTGATTTCTCAACCGGATTCAGGAGAACAGGCTCTTCAAATAGTTGAGACATTGGTTAAATCTGGAGAGATAGATGTGATTATAATTGATTCGGTTGCAGCTTTAGTTCCTCAAGCCGAAATTAACGGAGAAATGGGAGAATTTCAAATGGGTCTTCAGGCGAGATTAATGAGTCAGGCTTTAAGAAAACTTTCTGGTATTATTTCAAAAACAAAGACGGTAGTTATATTTATAAATCAAACCCGAATGAAGATAGGAATAATGTTCGGGAATCCTGAAACTACTTCAGGAGGTATGGCTCTTAAATTTTATGCTTCTGTCAGGATTGATTTGAGGAGAATAGCTCAAATAAAACATGGAGAAGATATTATTGGTAACAGAGTAAAAGCTAAAATTGTGAAAAATAAGGTAGCTGCTCCTTTTAAAGTTACTGAGTTTGATATTTATTATAATGAAGGAATTTCAAGAACAGCTGATATTTTAAATACTGGTATAAAATTAGGAGTAATAAAAAAAGCCGGCTCTTGGCTTCAATATGGAGACACAAAAGTCGGACAAGGAATGGAAGCGGGTAAAACCTTCTTAAAAGAGAATCCGGAAATAGCAGATAAGATTAGAAAAGAATTATTAGACAGTGTGGGGAAGAAGTCCTAATACTCTTGCTCTCTTTATAGCTCTGGTTATTTTTCTCTGGTGCTTTGAACAAGTACCAGTTCTTTTTTTTCCTCTGATTTTTGCCGAACCCGAAATAAATCTCCTAAGGAGATCTACTTCTTTGAAATCAATTTCTTGTATGTTTCTTTGACAAAAAAAGCATGCCATAGTTTTTTATACTCGGTTAATTTATTTTAATTTTTAAAAAGGAATGTCTTTTACGTCGATCTCATTTTCTTCTTCAATAACAGGGATTTCTTCTGGCTCTGGTCTTTCGTCTTTTTCTCTTGGGGCTGATTTTCCTCCAGATTTTGGTCCCATCTGCAGTAATTGGCCGACAATCTCGGTTCTGTATTTTTTAACTCCTGAGGCATCACTCCAGCTTCTTGTTTGTAGTCTGCCTTCGATTAAGGCTAGAGCTCCTTTTGTTAAATATTGAGAAGCTATATCCGCTAATTTACCCCATAAAACAATATTATGAAATTCTGTTTGTTCTTGTTTTTGACCTGACTTATCATTAAAAACTCTGTTGGTGGCCATACTGAAAGAACAAACTTGTTGACCTGAAGGCAACGTTTTTGCCTGAGGGTCTTGGGTGAGACGCCCCACAATAATTACTTTATTTAAATTCATATTTTATTCGCCGAGTATTTCCTCTAATCTTGTTTCTATTTCTTTTAGTTCGACCTTTGATTTTTCAGTACTTTTTGGAGATGTTTTTAACGATCTCCTTATTTTTTTAGCAGTTTTTACTGGATGTTTTATTAGAAGAATATGGCGTAATATTCTTGAATCCGTTCTTATAGTTTTTTCTAATTCTAGTATTTTTTCAGAATTAATTTGAAATTTTAAGGAAATAAGGGAAAAACCCTCTTTTTTTATAGGATGACTTGTTTCAAGCAAAACTCCTTCCTCTTTTTGTATTAAGGAATTAATATTTTCTTGAAGAGTCTTTATGTCTTCTTCAGGAATACTGGACGACACTAAATAAGCTAATTCATAATTTTTCATAGGATAAAGACATTGTAGCAGAGAAAAATTAAGAGGTCAACTTAAATGTGATATAATGATATTATGAAAATCAATCCATATATGTTCCGCGGATATGACCTTCGCGGTAGAGTCGGGACAGATTTAACTCCAGAAATTGTAGAATGTATCGGTAAAGTCTACGGAACTTTTTTAAAAAGGCATAATATTAAAAAAGCCGTTCTTAGTCGTGATTCAAGACAAACAAGTCCGGTTTTTAGTCAGGCTATTATTAAGGGATTAAGCTGGGCAGGTATTGATGTTGTTGATATAGGAATGAATCTTATAGGTACTTTCTATTGGTCTCAGTATTATTTGGATTGTAAGGGTGGAGTTTTTGTCACGGCTTCTCATAATCCGGCAGAATACAACGGTTTTAAGTTTGCTAACGATTTTTCAGAAACATTAGTGTCAGAAGGTATAAACGAATTAAAAATTATGGTTGAAAAAGATGATTATGAGCAGGGAGAAAAATCGGGTAAAATTATAAAAAAAGATGTCCGTAAGGCATATTTCAAAGACTTATTGGAAAGACTTCCTATTAATAAAAAATTCAAAATAGTTATTGATTCTGGTTTCTCAACGGCAGGTGAAATAGTACCTGATTTATTGAAAAAGGCGGGATGTAAAGTTATTGAAAGTAATTGTAAATTAGATTCTTCTTTTCCTTTGGGAGCTCCCGATCCGACTGAAATTAATTTTGCTACGAGACTTAAAAATAGAGTATTAAAGGAAAGGGCGGACGTCGGATTTTCCTATGATTCAGACGGGGATAGAATAGGAATAGTTGATAACGAAGGAAATATTATTTGGAATGATGTTTTATTGGCTCTTTTTGCTATAGATGTTTTAGTAGAGCATCCCAGAGCGACAATAATGTATAATACTCTTTGCTCAAGGATTGTTAAAGAAACGATTGTAAAATATGGTGGTAAACCTTTTATGTGGAGAACAGGCCATTCTTTTTTGAAGAAAAAAAATCAGGAAGTGAAAGCTGCTTTTATCGGAGAGTTATCGGGACATTTCTTTTTCTCAGCAGATTTTTACAATCATGACGACGGTCTTTATTCGACAATGAGGTTGCTTCGTTATTTGGTAAAAACAGGTAAGTCGTTGCGTGAAGTTATAGAATTGCTTCCAAAATATATATCAAGTCCCGAGATAAAGATATATTGTGCTGATGAAAAAAAAGTTGAATTGGTAAAAAAAATCAGCCTAGAGCTGAAAAAAGATTTTCCGGAGGGCGAGGTTATTGATGACGAAAGAGCAGGAGATGGTGTTAGGATAGATTTATTAGATGGAATGTTTGTTATTCGTTACTCACAGAACGGTCCTTATTTGACGGTTAAATTTGAAGCTAAAGAAGAAGAGAAATATAACGAATTGAAAAAGTATATAAAAAATTTATTGAGCAGACAAGAGGAAATTGATTGGGGTTCTAATATAAACGTAAATCTGGAGTTTTTTAACTAAGACAGTCCTATTTTTTTCATAACATCAGACATTGTCGATTCGGCGATAATTTTAGCTCTCTTTCTTCCTTGTTCCAGAATTTCATTAACATAGACTTCTCTCGAGAGAAGTTCTTTTCTTTTTCTTCGGAAAGGTTCCAAATAATTAATCAGTAATTCTGTTAATGATTTTTTTAATTCAGAATAACCTTTATTTTTGAATTTACTTTCTAATTCTTTTATAGTTTTTCCTGAAAAAGAAGAATAAATAGTCAGAAGATTTGATATTCCTGGCTTTTTAACTAGATTATATTTAATTTGCTTTCCTGTGTCGGTTACGGCAGACATTATTTTTTTCTTTATTTCTTCGGGTTCATCAAAAATTCCGATATAACTTTCTTGAGAATCGGTTTTCGACATCTTTTTTGTCGGATTTTGTAAACTCATTATTCTTGCTCCGAGTTTTTGGAGTTTAACTTCGGGAACATTGAAAGTCTCGCCGAATTTTTGATTAAACTTTCTGGCAATTGTTCTGGCTAGTTCTACGTGCTGTTCTTGATCTTCTCCGACAGGAACCAATTCTGTTTGATAAAGAAGAATATCGGCTGCCATTAGAATAGGATAATTTAAAAGTCCGGCGTTAAGATTTTTTTCAAATTTCTTTGATTTTTCCTTATATTGAGTCATTCTTATTAGATCTCCAACCGGGGTTACGGTGTTTAAAATCCAGGCTAGTTCTGAATGTTCTTTAACTTGGGATTGGATAAAAATTACGGATTTAGCGGGATCTATTCCGGCGGCTAAATATACAATTGCTTTTTCCATAACTGATTCCTGAAGATTTTTTGGGTTGAAAGGGGAGGTTATTGCGTGTAAATCAACAATACAAAAAATACATTCATTTTTTTCCTGAAGTTCAATCCATTGTTTTATGGCTCCTACATAGTTTCCAATATGGATAGACCCGGTAGGTTGTATTCCTGAAAATATACGCATATTATTAAACTTCAATAACCACAGGAAGAATTATGGGTCTTCTCTGGGTTTTTGAAAATAGAAATTGACCTATTTTATTTCTTATTTCGTCTTTGATGAAAATCCAATTAACAGCTCCTCCCGCTGAAACCGCGTTATCAACAATTCCTATTACTTTTTTTCTGGTTTCTTTTAACAGATCCTTTGATTCTCTCAAATAAACGAATCCTCTTGATATTATATCAGGAGAACCCTTAACTTTACCAGTTGTTTTGTCAACAACAGCTACGATAACAAACATTCCATCGTGGGAAAGCATTTGGCGGTCACGTAACACCACTTCGCCGACATCTCCCACGCCTAAACCATCAACCATTATATAGTTTACCGGTACTTTTTCTTTTTCGGCGATAATACTTTTTTGGTTCAAGTTTATAATTTGACCGTTTTCAGCCAAAAATACGTTTTTTTCAGGAATTCCTGTTTCTTTGGCCAATTCTGCATGGGAAGCCAACATTGAATATTGTCCATGAATAGGAATAAAGAATTTTGGTTTGGTTAATTCTATCATTTCTTTTAGTTCTTCTTTTTGCCCATGGCCTCCAGCATGAATATCCATCATTTTGTAATGGAAGACTTTAGCTCCCTGACGTAAAATTTCATCTTTCATTATTTGGACGGTTCTTTCATTCCCAGGGATGACTGAAGAAGAAAAGATTACGGTATCTCCTTTTTTAAGATTTATAAAAGGATGGATTTTCAGGGCGATTCTCATTAAAGCGGCTTCTGATTCTCCTTGGGCTCCTGTGCACAGAATTGTGATTTTTGAATCATTATGACTTACTGATTCTTTGCTGGAGATTATGGTTCCCTTTTTGGTTTTGAAATAACCTAAAGCTCTTGAAATTTCAATATTGTTTTTCATTGAACGTCCTTCGAGACAGACTTTTCTTTCATATTTTTCTGAAAGAGCTATGATTTGCTGAACTCTGTTTATCAGAGAAGCGAAAGTGGCGGCGATTATTCTTCCTTGAGCCTTTTCAAATATTTCAGCTAAATTTTTCTCAATAGTTTTTTCAGATAAAGAATGGTTTTCTTCTTCAGCTCCAGTGGAATCTGACATTAATAATAAAACGCCTCTTTGACCGAATTCTTTAAGTTTTTGGAAATTAGTCGGCAGGTCATTTATGGGAGTAAGGTCAAACTTAAAGTCAGAAGTATGAATAATGTTTCCCACGGGTGTTTCAATAAATACTCCCAAGTTATCCGGAATATTATGGTTTTGTCTGAAAAATTCAACTTTAAAAGGTCCAAGTTGAACTTTAAATCCGTCTTTAGCTTCTTCAATGTCAATTTTTGGTTGGTTTGAAAAATCTTCCTGTCTTTTTAGAATTATTCCTTTTGTCAGGGGAGAGGCGAATATTCTTAAACTGGGATTCCAAATCTTTTCAATTAAATAAGGAAAGGCTCCTATATGATCATAATGGCCGTGAGTAAAGACGATTCCTAAGATATCTTTTTTCTTATCTTGCAGATAAGTAACGTTGGGAATAATAAAATCAATGCCCGGCATGTCTTCTTCTGGCATTCTGAAACCAACGTCTATTATTAGAATCTTTTTTTGGTATTCTAGAAGTATCATGTTTCGACCAACTTCTCCTAGTCCTCCCAAGTGAATTATTTTAACGTTTTCTTGCTGGTTTTGGACAGGATGTTGTGTGCTAGTAATGTGTTGTACATGAACAGGAGGCTGTGTGCGAACAGGATGCTGTATGTGAGTAGAATGTTGCGTGTGGACAGAATGCTGTGTATTAACAGTTCTCTGACTATGAGTGTAGTATTTTTTCATAATTTTGAATGTAGTGAAATGTTATTTTTAGAATTATAATTTTTAATAAATTAAAAGATTGTCAGATTTCTCACGAAGCGGGGTATATAGTGCGGACGGAGAGACTTGAACTCTCACGGGCTTTCGCCCCTTGGTTCCTGAGACCAAGGTGTATGCCAATTCCACCACGTCCGCTTATTCCTAATCTATTTTTAAATTTTTTAGATATCTTTTAAATTCTTCTCCGAATTCAGGATGTTGAATTGCAAAATCAACAACGGTTTTTAAATATTCTATTTTGTTACCGGTATCGTAATATTTAGCGTTTTCTATCTCGCAGGCATAAACGGGGTAACCTATTTTTATGAGTTCGTTTATAGCATCAACTAACCATATTTCCCCGCCTTTGCCGGGTTTTAATTTTTTAATAATATTAAATATTTCAGGTGGTAATATATATGCTCCATGAACAGCTAAATGAGATGGAGCTAAAGCCGGACCTGGTTTTTCAACGATTTGTTTAATTTTGAAAACGTTTCCATTAACTTTTTCCAAATCTCCTATTCCGTATCTTGATAGTTGGTCATCTGTTTCTACTCTGACAGCAGATATTATAGCTCCTTTATATTTTTCGTAAACTTCCATCATTTGGGCCAACCTTGGAGGATTAGCCATGATAAATTCATCTCCCCATAAAACCGCAAAGGGTTCGTTTTTAACAGCTGATTCGCTAGCTAAAACCGGTATAGCATTTCCATAAAATTCTCCGCTTTGTCTTACGTATATAAAATTAGCTAAGTTGGATATTTTTTTTATTTCTTCCAATTCTTTGTCTTTATTATTTGATTTTAGATAATCTTCCAATTCTACTGATCTGTCGAAGTGGTTTTCAATGGCTTTTTTCTGGGAGCTGGTGACAATAATTACGTCTTTAATTCCTGAAGCTACAGCCTCCTCAACCACGTATTGAATAGCCGGTTTATCTATAATCGGCAACATTTCTTTTGGAACTGCTTTTGTTTGTGGTAAAAATCTTGTTCCCCAGCCGGCAGCCGGAATAACCACTTTAGTTATTTTTTCCATAGAGAAAATCTAAATTCTCGGGTAATTTTTTGAGAGGTTTTTTATATCTTAATACTGGAACTGTAGCATAGTTTTTGTTTTTAGTCCAGCCTGACTTAGTGTAGTAGTAGCAGGCACCCTGCATTTTTTCAAAAGGACCATAAACATTTTTGCATTTTTTTGCTACCCAATTCGCTTCTTTAAGTTCTTGAGTTGTGGGATTTATCGTGACGTGGGAGTAACCCGAAGGAACAATTATACTCTCTCCCTTTTTCGCTTTTATCGCATAAACATCCAGGATTTTATTTTTTTTACTTTTTTGAAGAAGGTAAAGGGCTTTGCCTTTCAGTACAGTATAAATTTCCCCGTGATTTTTTTTGTGACTATGTCCTTTTGTTTTTACGAATTCTTTACCCAACATTCTGGCGGGAATTACGGTTATGTCATACCTTAAGTCGTTTTTTTCTTTAACACCGCGATACATATAATACAGCTTTAAATTAGAGGCTGTTTTTGCCCAATCTTTATCATAGAGAACTTTTTTTATTTCGTTTAACCTTCTTACTTCCATGCTCTTTTTGTTTCCGTGTACCAATTTTCTATATTTGAGAATCTTTTTGATGGGTCGGCTAAGATTTTTAAATCAATTCCTTTTATGTCTTTTGAAACAAAGTAAAGATAGTCTGGTGTATATAGAAATATTGCAGGTGCGTCTTTTAATAATAAGTTTTGGAAATTTTCCAAGTTGACTTCTCTTTCGTTATCGTCCAAGCTTTGTCTGGCTGTTTCCAGTAACTTATCGCAGTTTTTATTATCGTATTCAGACAGATTTAGGCCGGGATCCTTTTTTTGAGAAGAATGCCAGAAGGGGAAGGGGTCTGGAATTATTCCTAGAATTTCACCAAAAAGAATTACTTCATAATCTCTGTATCTTATAACATCTCTTTCTAAAGAGGCTATATCAAATGTTTTTATTTCCAAATCTATCCCCAGGGCCTTCCATTGTTCTTTTAAAATATTTGCTACTTCTATTAATTGTGGTTGGTCAACCGTGGAAAGGGTTATTTTAAGAGGAGTTATTTTATCTCCCTGATCAAAGCAGACTTCATTCAGTTTTTTTCTGGTAGAACCCATAATTTCTCCGTTTCCTTTTTCTAAATCGTTTGGTATCAATATCTCTTCTTTATATTTTTCTTGAAAAAGAATGACAGCTGTTTTAGTTTTATCTCCAAAACTTCCGGTGATTTCTCCTTCGGGATATATTTCCGGAAAACGAGCCAAACATGTTTGGAGTTGTTTTACCTCTTCTCCTTGACTGCCTGATTTTAAATTACTTTTAAATTGAAAGCTTGTTGTTTGTTTTTCTACTTTTTTTCTCATACCCGATTCTGTTTGTATATAGCTAGTTTTATCTAAAAGTTCTTTTGCTTTTTCTTGGTCAAATTGATAAACTACTGTTGAGTTTTCAAATCCGTAAATTTCCGGCAGAATGGGGGACTGGATGGTTCCTCCTTTACCGGAGAGTACTTTTTCCAGGATTTCTTCTTTATTTGTGCCGTAATTCAGTGCCATTCTTATATTGCTGTCTTTTAGGGCGCCTAAATAGTCAGCAGATGTATTTAAATTGAAGAAAACGGCAAAATATCTTGGCAGAGAAAAAGAATATGAATTTAAACTATTAATGTTTTTTGGAAGGTTTTCTTCTGAAATAAGGGAAAAACCATCTATTTCTTTGCTTGAGTAAGCTTTAATGAGTTTTTGTTCGTCGTCAAAGAATTTAAAAGATATTTCTTTAAGGTTAGGAGTAGAACCGTAATATCTTGTATTTCTGACTAAATCAACGGAAATTATTTTTCCTTCTTTGTTTTGAGTTAATTTTTTTAATTTATATGGGCCAGAACCAATCGGGCTTAAATTTTGCGGGGTTAAAGAGAAATTTTCAGGAGTTATTTCTTTCCAGATATGTTCAGGAATTATCTGTATTTGGCAGTTTTCTAAAAATACTGAAGAAGGATTTTTAAGTTTAAAGCGTATTCCAAGTTCGGAAATCTTTTCGGTTTCCACTCCGAGCCAATTAGCTCTTAAAGGGCTTTTGGTATTTTGATTTTGTATGGCTTGTATGGTGAAAATTACATCATCGGCAGTAAGAGGTTTGCCGTCAGACCAGGAGATATCTTTTTTTAAATAGAATTCCCAGGTTTTTCCTTCGTCTAAAATATTATAATTTTCAGCTAAGTCAGGGATTATTTCTCCGCCAGGTCCTTGCTTCATCAATCCTGAAAAGATTAATTCAACCAGGTCTCTGTCTGCGTCGTTGGTGGGAGAGTAAATTGGCTGTATATATCGGGGAGAGCCAATTATTCCTTCGATATATTTTCCTCCTTCTGCGGGTTTAATCTCTGTGTTTTTGAGATAAAAATTAGTAGAAACAATGGAAAAGCTTATTAAAAATATGGTTAGACAAGTTAAAAACGTAATCCTTTCTTTTTTATTAAGGATTTTGAAAAATTGCTTCCACTGAGAAAAGGAAGGACATTTTTTAAGTGGGAGAAACATTTATTAGGAAAGTAAATTCAATAAGGCCAAAACTATAAACAGGCCTCCAAGAATACAAGTTGCCCAAAAGGCTTTTTGCTGAACACCTCTTCGGGTGCCGTAGGATCCTCCCTCCTGACCGAAGGCAGAACCTAAAGCAGTACCTCTTTGTTGGAAGAGGATGACAATTATCAAAAATACAGCAACAATTATCTGAGCAATTGGTAAATATTGTTTAATCATATAAGTTTATGTTTTTCCTTTTTTAATAATTCCATCTCCGAGCCATTTTGTGAGAATAAGAGATATTCCCCAGACAATAACAGAAGTCAGGAAGAGGGGAACAATACCTCGGATAATCAATTCTGGAAAAATAATATCTGTCACCCAGACTATCAGCATATTTATGACTAGGCCGAAAAGTCCGAAGGTCAGTATTCTTAAGGGAATGGTGATTATCTTTAAAATCGGCTTTATAAATAAATTAAGCAAGCCAAGGATCCCACCGGCTATTATTAATGTTTTCCAGTCTCCCGTAAAGGATACTCCTGGAACAAATCTTTCAGCTAAAAAAATTCCTAAAATCCCAGCAATAATCTGAAGAAAAAGAGTCCACATGTTTTTCTATCCTATCAAGATTTTGACAGCAAGTCAATCTTCCTTAGCTTGTGGTGGTATTTTAGCGCAAATCTATGAGCTTCGTCTCTTAATTGAAGAACGAGATTAAAGGTTTCTCTGGGCAAATTTTTCAGTAAGAGAGGTTTTTTTTGTCCCTCAATAAACAGTTCGTTATTTCTTTTTGCCAGAGAAGTTAATGGTATTTTTAATTTTTTAATAGCTTTTTTTGCTGCGTTCAATTGAGCTTTCCCTCCGTCAATTAGAATTAAGTCGGGGTATGGCCATTCTTGATGTTTAAGACGTCTACTTAGTATCTCTTTTATCATTGCTGTATCGTTGGGTTTGCCGGATATTTCTATTTTGAACTTGCGGTAGTAGTTTTTAGCAGGAGATCCATCTATAAATGTTACCATTGAACCGGTAGCTGTTTGTCCTTGGATATTTGAAACGTCATATGCTTCTATTCTTCGTACGATTTTTTCGATGTTTAATATTCTTTTTAGAGTTTGTTGAGGGTTTGTTTCAATATTAGGTTGTTCAAGGTCAGCAGACTTAAAAATATTGGTATGGGAAAAAACTTTCTCTAAAGATTTAATTTGGTCTCTGATTCTTCCTGCTTTTTCAAAGTTTTGATTTAGGGATAATTCTTTCATTTCTTTCTTTAAATTATATAAAACCTGATTTTTATTGCCTTGAATGATTTTTATGATATTTTTGGCATTCTTTTGGCATTCTTTTTCCAGTTCTTTTTTAAAACTTGGTAATTGACCGGCTAAATTTGATTTTGTCAGACAGGGAGCCGGACATCTGCCGAGTTGGTGCCATAAACAGGTGTGTTTTGCTAAAACATTACAGCTCCTGAAAGGGAAAACTTTACGTAAAATTTTTAAGGATTGTTTTAGTGCATTTCCGTCTACGAATGGTCCTATAAAAATGTTTTTTATTTTTTTTTGATGAGTTATAAATATTTTAGGGAATTCTTCGCGAGTAATACCGATATAGAAGTAATTTTTATCATCTCTCCAGACAACATTATATTTCGGTTGGTATTTTTTAATAAGATTTGCTTCTAAGATAAGAGCCTCTATTTCAGATCCAGTTTTTAGGTATCCTATTTTCGATGTTTGATCTGTAAATAAACCGTCACGATAAGATGGTTGCTGAAAATGATTTTTTACTCTATTTTTGATATTTTTCGCCTTTCCAATGTAAAGAATTTCTTTGTTTTTAAAACAATAAACGCCGCTGGTTTTTGGCAGCTGAGATATCTTGTCTTTTGATAGGAATTTAAATTTTTCCATAACTTAATTATTCAACTATTTCTGGTTGAAAAAAATCGTTCATTTTTATATTTATCGGTATAATTTCTTGTATTTTTTTATCTTGTATTAGAACTTTTACGATTTGTCCTTCTTTGGTTTCTTCGGAGAATCCTTGATCGAAGATAAAGTTTCCTAAGCTGTAAAATATATATTTTTCTTTGTAGATTTCTTGTTTTTGAACAACGTGAGGATGGTGGCTTATCACTGCGTCTGCTCCGTAATCAATAGCCAGTTGACTGAAATATTTTTGTGTTGCGCCAGGTTCTTCTTTATATTCTTCTCCAATATGGAAAGAAACTATTATAATATCTGCTTTTTCTTTTGCTGATTCAATTCCTTTTTTTAAATTATCTTCAGTTAACCAGGAGATGCCGGCGGTCGTTGTGCCCGCAGCCCAATTATTAGAACCAAGATTAGTATATGATAGGAATGCTATTTTTGCGCCTTTCAATTCTTTTATTAAAGGGGAATAGGCTTCATTTTTATTTAGTCCTCCACCGACATAGTCAATTTTTGCTTCTTTTAATCTTAAGAAGGTATCTTTCAGGGCTTCTGTTGTATAGTCAAACATATGGTTGTTTGCCAGAGAAAGAATATCAAATCCAGCATAGGTTAATCCTTCGATTGCTTTTGGGCTCATTCTGAAAGAATAAATACTGCCCGCTTTTGTTCCTTTGTCAGAAATTGGACCCTCTAAATTTCCTATAAGTAGGTCTGCTTTTTGTAAATCATCAGCAATTTTTAAAAAAGGGAATTTGTAGTCTCCCTTACCTTCTTTTTCAATATAATATTCCACTCCTCGGTCGAGCATGATATCTCCCGTAAAAATCAGGGTTGCGATTCGACTCTCTTTTTCTGCGGATTTTTTAGTTAATATTTCAAAAGTTTCCGGTTTAATTAAAAAAGAAATCAGTAAAAATAAAATTATGCCGAAAAGAACGGCTAGTACGATTGAGTATAGAGTTTTATTAAATGATTTTGTCATTACCTTAATTATATCCTACCTGTATTGAACTTTTTTGGAAAATGAAGTACAATACAATACTTACATGAAAGAAGACTTAATCAAAATTCGGGGGGCGAGAGTGCATAATCTGAAAAATATTGATATTGATATCCCCAAGAATAAATTGGTGGTGATTACAGGTCTTTCAGGATCCGGGAAAAGTTCTTTGGCTTTTGATACTCTTTATGCAGAAGGTCAAAGAAGATATGTTGAATCTTTATCGGCTTATGCTCGTCAGTTTTTGGGAGTTATGGATAAACCTGACGTTGATAAAATTGAAGGTATTTCCCCGGCGATTTCAATAGATCAGAGAAAAGCTTCTCATAATCCTCGCTCAACCGTAGGAACTATTACGGAGATATATGACTATCTTCGTCTTTTGTTTGCCAGAGTCGGAAAGCCTCACTGTCCGAAATGCGGAAAATTAGTTTCAAGTCAGACTATTGATCAAATAGTGGATCAAATAATTAAACTTCAAAAGAAAATAGAGATAAATGTTTTAGGGCCTGTGATTCGTGGAAAAAAAGGGGAGCATCAAGGGGTTTTAGAAGAAATACAAAGAGCAGGCTTTGTTAGAGTTAGAATTGATAAAATAATTTACAGAACAGAAGAAGCCCTTGAAAAAGTATTGGACAGAAAGAAAAAGCACGATATTGAAGTTGTTGTTGATAGATTAATTATTGATAACGATTTAGATAAATCAAGATTGGTTGATTCAGTAGAAACGGCCTTAAAGCTTGGTAAAGGAATGGTGATGATTAATCAAAAAGATAATGATTTGGCTTTTTCCGAACATTTTGCCTGCGAAGAATGTGAAATTTCTTTACCTGAGCTAGAGCCTCGTCTTTTTTCTTTTAACGCTCCTTATGGAGCTTGTTCGGCTTGTCATGGCTTGGGGATTAAACTTGAAGTTGATCCGAAATTAGTAATTCCAAATACTAATTTGACTTTAGCTGAAGGAGCTATATTCCCTTGGGCAAGAGCTTCTCATAAAGTGGGTAGACAGGGATTTTTTTGGTATAAACTTCAGGAATTTGCTCAAGAAGAAAATATTGACGTAGATGAGCCGGTTAAAAATCTTCCTAAAGAAAAGATTAATTTAATATTATATGGAAAAAACGGTTGGGAAGGGGTTATTCCTTGGCTAGAAAGAAGATATCACGAAACTGAATCAGACTGGTCAAGAGAAGAGATTGAACAATATATGGTTGAAAAAATATGCGAGGATTGCAAGGGAAAGAGATTAAAACCAGAGGTTTTAGCGGTTAGGGTTGGCGAGAAATCAATAGATTTAATTGTTGAAATGCCGATCATTGAAGTTAAGAATTTTTTTGAAAAAATTTCTTTTAAAGAAAGCGAAAAAAAGATAGCTCAGGGGATAATAAAAGAAATAATAAATCGTCTGCAATTTTTAATTGACGTTGGCTTGGATTATCTGACTTTGGACAGAAAAACTGATACTTTATCTGGCGGAGAAGAGCAGAGAATAAGATTAGCCACTCAAATAGGTACAAAGCTTACTGGAGTTTTATATATTTTAGATGAGCCGTCAGTTGGGCTTCATCCTAGAGACCAAGGAAGGCTTATAGAAACGTTGAAAAAATTAAGAGATTTGGGAAATTCTCTTGTTGTGGTTGAACATGATCCTCAAACTATAAGAGCGGCTGATTGGATAATTGATGTTGGGCCGGGAGCTGGTAAACACGGAGGAAAGATTATTTTCGAAGGGACAGCAAAAGAATTATTAAGAAGTCGTACTTTAACAGGTGATTATTTGTCCGGCAGAAAAAAAGTAGAGATAAAAAGTTCGAAAATAAAAAAACAAATTCAAGAAGAACCTTCAACTGAGAAGTTTTTGATAATTAAAAAAGCAACAGAGCATAATTTAAAAAATATAGATGTTAAAATTCCTCTTGGTAAATTAGTTTGTATTACCGGAGTTTCGGGTTCAGGTAAATCTTCTTTGATGAACGATATTTTAGCTAAAGCTTTGTTAAAGAAGTTTTATAAATCAAAAGAAGATCCTGGGAAACATGAGGCAATTTTGGGAACAGAAAATTTAAACAAAGTAGTTTTAGTTGATCAATCTCCGATAGGTCGTATTCCCCGTTCAAATCCGGCTACTTATACAGGAGCTTTTTCCTTAGTTAGAGATATTTTTACTCAGACAAAAGAAGCTAAAATTAGAGGATATCAGGCTGGTCGTTTTTCTTTTAATGTTAAAGGAGGAAGATGCGAAGCTTGTGAGGGACAAGGGGTGAAAAAGATTGAGATGTATTTTTTACCTGATATTTACGTTCAATGCACAGAATGTAAGGGAAAGAGATTTAATAATGAAACTTTGTCAGTTGAATATAAAGGAAAGAATATAGCAGATGTTTTAAAAATGACAGTAGAAGAAGCAATGGAGTTTTTCAAAAATATTCCCCCTCTTTATTCTAAAATGAAAACATTAAACGAAGTAGGTTTAGGATATATTGAATTGGGTCAGTCAGCTCCTTCTCTTTCTGGAGGAGAAGCTCAAAGAGTAAAATTAGCCACTGAATTATCCCGCCAGGGAAGCGGCAGGAGTTTATATATTCTTGATGAACCGACAACGGGGCTTCATATGGAAGATATTAAAAAATTACTATTCATTTTGAAAGAGCTGGTTAATAAAGGTAGTACAGTTTTATTGATTGAACATCAATTAAATCTTATAGCGTGTTCAGATTGGGTGATAGATCTTGGGCCTGAGGGCGGGGAGAAGGGAGGTTGGATTGTAGATGAAGGTACTCCAAAGGAGATAGCCAAAAATCGTAAATCTTATACTGGTAAGTATTTAAGAGAATTTTTTTCTGGTAATGTTTTTTGATTTCGTTTAATAATATTTTGTTCTGCTTTTAGTAGGTCATTTAATCTTTTTCGGTGTTTTAACTTTAATTTTAAAAGTTGTAAAATTGAAAGTAAAGAAGATTTTTTATTTATAGTAAAACGCCAATGGTTATTTCGATAAACTAAGCCGTCAGATTTTATATGGCCCTTTTTAACTAAAATTTTTGGCGACTTGCATTCAATACCAATTTTAATAAGTTGCTTATAAATTTGTTTTAAAATGTTTTTATCGTAAGAAGCCAATTGGAAACGTGATACATTATTCTTATCAATATGAATACAGCCCTCAGCGTCTGTGTATCCTGCAAAAAAAGAGAGAAAGTAATCGTAATTTTCTCTAATCCATTTTGGGATATTATCTCGTTTTGGTAAAAGAAAATTAAAAGTATAATTTAAACGAACTATAAAAACTTTATTTCCGTCTTTTCTTTTTTTACTAATCCAAATATGTCCATATTTTCTAAATAAATTTTTAAAGAGTTTTATTTGTTCAGATTTTGTAGAGGTTGTTCCTACTGTTATTAATTTTTTGTTCGGAGATAGATTTGCACTTAAATCTCCAGTTCGAAATCCTATCAGATATGCTTTTTCTTCTAGGTTGTGGGAAAAGTCGAACTTAGGATAGCGAGTTGATGTTTCGGATCGTTTTCTAGTTTTAAGGTCATATTTTTTCATTAACATTAAAATATGGTTTCGGCTCTTTTTTAATTTTTTTGAAATTTGTTCTTGAGTCAATTTATCTTTATAATAAAAATTTTTTAGGACTATTTTTTTTGTACGTTCTTCATTCCACCTTAGGCTGACTACTTCGCTTTGTGCTCGCAGGGGTATTCTGTGTCTTTCTAATTCCCTTTTGATTATTGATCTGTCATAGTCTAACTTCTCTGCAACTTTAGATATAGAAAATTTATTTTTTAAGTAGAGGTTTTCTAATTTAGATTTTAGAATTTTTATTATTTGTTTTTTCATTGCTATCCTTATAGCCTTGGCTATTGGTCTTGCCTGAATATTAAATTTCTTCATCTTTTTATGAATAGTAGTTATGTTGCATTTTAAAAAACAAGCTATTTCTTTTTTTGAAAGAAGTTTTTTTAGATAGAGTTTTTTTAAAAGTTTACAGGTTATATCGTTTCTGTGCATTATTTAACAATATCATAGAAATTAATAAATGTTAATAAAAACATTGATTAGATAGTTGGCTTTTTGGAGTAGTTAAAACTTATTATTTTTGAAGGAACTTTCTCTTAGAGATTGTTAAAAATAGAAAAGTTATCCATAATAATCAATATTAAGAGTAATAATAGGAACTGCTTGACAGAAATTTTTATTTTGCTATAAATTAAAATTAGCAATCAAAGGTCTCAAGTGATAAATTTAATTAAAAATTTATGAATATTAAACCATTATCAGATCATATTTTAATAGAGCCGATTAAGGAAGAAGAAAAAACTAAAACAGGTATTTTACTTCCTGAAACGGCTGAAAAAGAAAAACCGGAACAAGGAAAAGTTATTTCCGTGGGGCCTGGCAGAAAAACCAATGAAGGGAAAATTATTCCTTTAGAAATAATACCCGGGCAAAAAGTTTTATTTACGAAATACGGACCAAGTGAAATAAAGGTTGAAGGCAAAGAATACTTAATTGCCAAAGAAGAAGATATATTAGCAATAATTGAGTAAAAATTATGTCAAAACAAATTCTTTTTAGTGAAAACGCCAGAAAAAAATTAAAAGCTGGTATAGACAAAATTACAGATGCAGTAAAAGTTACCTTGGGTCCAAAAGGTAGACATGTTGTTTTAGATAAAGGGTTTGGTTCTCCTGAGATTTGTGACGATGGAGTGACTATTGCTAAAGAAGTTGAATTAGAAGACAGAATAGAAAATTTGGGAGCGGAAATTATTAAAGAAGTTGCTGAAAAAACAAATGATATTGCCGGAGACGGTACAACTTCAGCCGTAGTTTTAGCTCAGGCGATAGCGGCAGAGGGTTTGAAAAACGTTGCAGCGGGAGCAGATCCTTTAGCTTTGAAAAGAGGCATTGAGAAGGGGGTTAAAGCAGTGGTTGAAAATCTTAAACAGATGGCAAAGTCTATTTCTAAAAAAGAAGAGATAAGTCAGGTGGCTACTATTTCTGCTCAAAGCGAAGAAATTGGAAATATGATTGCAGAAGTTATAGAAGAAGTTGGTAAAGACGGAGTGGTGACAGTTGAAGAATCTAAAAAGTTTACTTTAGAAAAGGAAATAGTCAAAGGTCTTCAGTTTGATCGAGGATATATTTCTCCATATATGATTACTAATGCGGAAAGAATGGAATCAGTTTTAGAAAATCCATATATTTTAGTAATCGATAAAAAAATATCTTCAATTCAGGAAATATTGCCTGTTTTAGAAAAAATTGTTCAGGCCGGAAAAAAAGAGTTGGTTATTATTGCCGATGAAGTTGAGGGGGAAGCTTTAGCCACTTTATTGGTTAACAAATTAAGAGGAGTATTTAATGCTTTAGCTGTTAAAGCTCCGGGCTTTGGAGACAGGAAAAAGGAAATGTTGGAAGATATTGCTGTGGTTACAGGAGCTAAGCTTATTTCCGAAGAGATAGGATTAAAACTGGAAAATATTACTCTTGAGCAATTGGGTCAGGCCAGGAAAGTTGTCGCCGGAAAAGAAAAAACAACTATTATTGAAGGAAAAGGTAAAAAAGAAGAAATAGAAGCAAGAGTGATGCAGATTAAAAGCGAATTGAAAAATACTGAGTCTTCATTTGATAAAGAGAAGTTACAGGAGAGGTTAGCAAAATTATCCGGTGGAGTAGCTGTTATAAAAGTTGGAGCGGCTACAGAAGTTGAACAGAAAGCTAAACAGAGAAAAACAGAAGATGCTTTGAATGCGACTAGAGCCGCGATAGAAGAAGGAATAGTTCCTGGCGGAGGAGTAGCACTTCTGAGATCAATTTTTGTTTTAGACGGATTAAATTTGGATGGAGATGAAAAGACAGGTTTAAATATTTTAAGAAGGGCCTTAGAAAAACCTATAAGACAGATTTCAGAAAATGCCGGTTTAGATGGAGCGGTGGTTGCTGAAGAAGTTAAGAAACACGAAGGAAGTTATGGGTTTAATGCTTACTCTATGAAATACGAAGATTTGTTTTTAGCCGGTATTGTTGATCCGACAAAAGTGGTAAGATTTGCTTTAGAAAACGCCAGTTCGGCAGCTTCTATGATTTTAACGACAGAATGTGTTATTGCTGAAAAACCAGAAGAGAAAAAAAATAAAGGAATGTCAGGGATGCCAGGAATGCCGGGAATGCCCGAAGATTATTAATAATTTATTAGATAAAAACAAGCATAAGCCCCAAGAGGGCTTTTTGCTTTGGGGTTGAAAAAAACTAAAAATAGATTACAATTAGAGATGTCAAAAGGTCGTTGTTTTTATTACTTTAAATAAAAAAATATGCTTAAATTTATTATATTATTCGTCGTAGCTATCGTTCTTTGGGTTGTTTTCGTATATAACCGTTTAATCACTTTAAAAAACAGACTGAAAGAAGCTTGGGCAGATATTGAAGTCCAGCTAAAAAGAAGATACGATTTAATTCCTAATTTAGTGGAAACAGTTAAGGGGTATGCCAGTCATGAGAGTTCAGTTTTTGAAAAAGTAACAGAAGCCAGAACAAGAGCTATGGGAGCTAAAACTTTAAAAGAAAAAGGAGAGGCGGAAAACGCTTTATCGGGGACTTTAAAAACTCTTTTTGCTGTTTCAGAAAATTATCCTCAACTGAGAGCTTCAGAAAATTTTCAGAAATTTCAAGACGAAATAACTGATACTGAAGATAAAATTCAGGCCGCCAGAAGATTTTATAACGCAAATACCAGGGACTTTAATACTCAGATAGAAACAGTTCCTTCTAATTTCGTTGCTAAGATTTTTAATTTCAAATCAGCAGAATTCTTTGAAATAGAGGAAGCCACTCAAAAAGAGCCAGTTAAGGTGAAATTCTAAATGACATTATATACTCAAGCCGAAGTAAATATTCGTAAAACTTGGTTTTTAATAACTTTGTTTTTGGTTTTTATAATCGGCTTGGGTTGGTTTTGCAGTCAGTATTTTCAGAATCAGACTTTTTTAATCGTAGCTATAATTTACAGTCTAGTGATTAATGTCGGGAGTTTTTGGTATTCAGACAAGGTTGTTCTGGCTTTGACTCGGGCAAAGCCTATTGAAAAAAAAGATAATCCGGAAATTTATCGATTAGTTGAAAATCTTTGTATTACAGCTGGTTTACCCACTCCCAAAATATATATTACTCCTGAGGCTCAACCTAACGCCTTTGCTACCGGTCGCGATAAGAATCATGCAGTTATCGCTTTAACTCAGGGGCTTTTACAAAAGTTGGATAAGCAAGAGTTAGAAGGAGTAATAGCTCACGAGCTTTCTCATATTGGAAATAAAGACATGCTTTTGATGACGGTGGTTGTGGTTTTAGTCGGGTTTATAAGTATTCTTTCTAATTTGTTTGCAAGGTCAATGTTTTTTGGAGGTTCCAGAAGAAGAGATAGTAATGGAGGACAATTGGGTTCAATTTTGGCTATTGTCGGTATAGTTTTTATGGTTTTGTCTCC
>Ga0247842_10000651_pt1 | contig 69281 bp, 52 predicted proteins | sample LaCruzMarch2015__3_FD_192411 | JGI IMG/M metagenome (GOLD analysis project Ga0247842, IMG submission 192411) | Freshwater microbial communities from meromictic Lake La Cruz, Castile-La Mancha, Spain - LaCruzMarch2015_19m | ecosystem: Environmental > Aquatic > Freshwater > Lake | place: Spain... | reverse complement strand
GAAGCGTTGCCGTCAGCCCTACAGTACCAGGCACAGTTGTACTGCCAACATCCGGATCACGTACCCAGACCGGGGGTGTTACCCTTCCGGTTACCACCGGGACTGTTGCTGCCGCCAAATTTACTGTAACAGGCCTTGCTGCTTCAACTTATTCTATAACACTTCCCGGTACTATTACCCTCACCAGCGGGGCAAACTCAATGACTGTAGGTTCTTTCACCAGTACTCCAACCCCTACCGGAATTCTTACAGGCGGAACACAGGACATACTGGTCGGAGCAACCCTTAATGTAGCAGCAGCCCAGGCAGCCGGATCATACACCAATGCAGCCGGACTGGTTGTTACAGTAAACTATAATTAATAAAAATAAAACCATAAAGGAATAGTTGCGGATATTAGGTTTTTGTAAGATTAAAATGATTTTCAAATAAAAAGCAAAATGAAAAGCAAAATACAAAATATTATCTTTCTGGTTTTCAGCATTGCTTTACTATGTGGATTATCCAACCAAAAAGTAATAGCTCAGGCCGGCATAAATGCCCATGCATCGGCAGAAGTTATTGAAGCATTAACGGCAACGGAAACAGCTCAGCTGAACTTTGGACGTTTCTCTCCACAGACACAAGGAGGAAAGGTTATCTTAACCCCGGAAGGGGTTCGTACTGCTCAGGGAACAGTGATTTTGGGCGGTGGTGGACACAATTCAGCAAGTTTTTATATTACAGGCGAATATGACGCGACATTTTCAATTACACTGCCATCCGGTTCTGCAACTTTGACTAATACCCTGAATGCAAAAACAATGCAGGTAAGTGACTGGCAGTCTTTTCCAGCCCCTGGAATCGGTGTAGGCAAATTACCCGGAGGCGCGACAACTGTTCATGTTGGTGCTGCCCTTACAGTAGGAGATATGAATGCTAATCCGCTGGGGGTCTATGTTGGGATATATGAGATTACATTTGCATATAATTAGACTATTTTCAACCAATAATTAAGAATTACCGTTGAATTGTCTCAATCTATTAAATATGACTTTGAAACGGACTGCAAACTATTTCTCATCTGCGATAGTTCTTTGTACGATGCTCTTCACAAATGTTTGCGGACAGAAAATAGTTACCGGGCATTTGATCGCTGAGGTGATCGAATCTGTTAACTCTTCATCATACATGGTTACGGATTTCTCCCTTGAGAACAAACAACAAATTGCAGATTCAGTTCAGCAGGTTAAGGTTTACCGGAATTCCAAATCCCTGAATCTGGGTACTTTTACAATCAATCCTGGTGAACATATGGCTTGCAATATTAAGATGAATGAAGCCATACTATCCGACAATAAAGGAAATTATTTCACTATTGTTCCTACAACACTTACTTCAGGGAATCCGGATACCTTGAGGGCCGATGGAGTACAAACTCTCTCTTTAAATGGAATCGCCAGTTTGACATCCGGATTAGATTCAGGATATTACAAGGGGTTATTTATCCTTAATGTGATTTTGAACTGAGAATCTGTCAAAAATTCACATTCGGATAATGTTGTTGCATATTGACTTTAAGAACAATAAATAATTTAACGCACAACTATTTTTTATATATTTGAGCAAATTATTTCTTAAGCTTAAAATCATGGACAAATCAGTCATTATGAAGATGAAAATCGTACATTTCCGGTCAAATCATTGCTATTGCCTGTTCTTTTTGGGATTGATGCTCGCCCCCCTTCTTTCATTGGAGGAAGTTCGTGCACAGGGGAATTTGCTGATTACACCGCGTCGTGTGGTTTTTGAAGGATCAAAAAAAACTCAGGAACTTAATTTAGCCAATACAGGACAGGATACTGCCAAATACAATGTGTCAATTATACAGTACCGGATGAAGGAAGACGGTTCGTTTATGGAGATTACAACACCCGATCCGGGACAGAATTTTGCGGATAAATACATCCGTTTTTTCCCACGTACAGTAACACTGGCACCTAACGAAGCTCAGGTTGTAAAGATGCAACTCACCAAGACAGATCAGCTGCTCCCGGGTGAATACCGCTCACATGTATACTTCAGGGCAGTCCCCAAACAGACAGCACTCGCATCAGAAGAGATAAAAACAGATTCAACCACAATCGGGGTTAAACTGATCCCCATTTTTGGGATAACAATTCCGGTAATCATCAGGACAGGAGAATCCACTATGAAGGCCGGTCTGACAGATTTTAAACTGGAAATAATCAATGATACCATACCGCGACTTCAGTTTGCATTCAACCGAAGCGGTAATATGTCGGTTTACGGTGATATCCTCGTTGATCATATCTCCCCCCAGGCAGTTATAACTCATGTTGGTACGGTAAGGGGAATTGCAGTTTACACACCAAACACAGTTCGCAGATTCCAGATGGACCTCGACAGTAAGTCTAATGTAAATTATCGTAATGGCACTTTAAGAGTAAATTATATTTCACAATCGGATACAAAACCCGAAAAATATGCAGAGGCAGAGTTGAAGTTGCAATAATCATTACTGACTACGCTACTTTTTGCCCGCTTTTGGTTCTGAAAATATGGTAAATAAACTACTAATAACGGGTTATAAGACTTTATTCCTGACGATACTTGTACTGTCAGCAACACTAAAGTTAACGGGTGCGAACCGTTATTCTGTAGCTACAGGCAACTGGAGTTCAACTGCTTCATGGTCTGCAACTTCCGGTGGTGGCAGCGGGGCAAGTGTGCCTGTAGCAGGAGATATTGTATATATTGAAGGCGGGAGGACCATTACAATAACAGCTAATGCTGCCTGTGCCAGTGTCTCTGTTGCAAGCGGGTCAACACTAACTGTCGGAGGATTTAATTTAGCAGTTACAGGAACAACAACTGTAAGCGGAACTATTATTCATACGAGCACCTCCGGAACTAAAACCATGGGTAATGTTGTGATTTCCGGTGGAGTTTGGACCAGTAACGCTGCAGAGACATTTGCAATTACAACTTTGACACTATCGGGATCAACATTCAATGGTACAGCAACCGGAATTTTTAACGTCAGCACCAGCTTGTCAGTTACTGTAGCTACTACAAATACTTTTAATGCTTCCACAATCACTGTGACCGGTACGACTCTCGTGGATGGTAATCTCATTTTTGCAAGTAGTACTGGCACAAAAACTTTCACTGGCCTGGTCACTATAAATGCAGGTGACACCTGGAATAATTCAGGAAATTCAGCGTTTAATTTTAGAGGGGGGATAACCAATAATGGTACATTTACGGCCGGTACAGGGCTGCACACTTTCAGTACCAACGCACAAGCGCTTAATGGTACTTTATCAATTCCAAGTGTAACAATAACCGGGGTGACTGTGACCAACAACGGAAACCTGACAATTACAACCGCACTTGCAGGAACAGGCAGGCTTACAAATGCCGCTACCGGCCAGCTACACCTGAATTTCACGGGAGCAGTTGGTATAAACACAATTACTGCAACAGCAGCAGGCAATACTGTGGATTATGGTTTTGCAGGTACCCAGACAATAAAGGCTGTTACCTATTCAAATCTTGCCATTTCCGGAAGCGGAACAAAAACATTGGCAGCGGCAACCACAGTCGGAGGAAACCTTACAATTTCCGGTACATCTGTCTCAAATACTGCAACATTAAACCCTTCTACCTACAATTTTTCAGTAACAGGAACAACTACTATTAACGACTGGGGGATTTTCAACGATAACAACAATACAGGAATCAATACTTTTACTGGTGTATTAACCCTGAACAACTCAGCCACCTGGAATACTTTGTCTGTAACAACACCCTCAAACCTGGTTTTTAAGGGAGGGATTTCCCATAATGGCACCGTTGATTTCGCAGGATATGCAGCAACATTTACCGGCGCCCAAGATTTGTTATTAACCAGTTCAGGGGACATTACTTTCAATACAGGCGCTTCACTGGTAAACTCTGTTGCAGTAAATAATAACTTAAATCTTCAATGTACGGGTACCGGAATTTTCCAGTTCTGGGGCGCCGGCAATTTTACCATTAATGCTGGCGTAACTGTATATAACCAGGGTACAGTGGATTTTCAACAAGTTCTGATCGGAGTAAATGCAACCACCTCTGCCTGGTTAAATGATGATAATTCAACGCTCAGTTATCAGAATTCAACAGGCCCATTGGCAACCGGTGTCCTTACTGCATCTGCCTCAGGAAATACAATAGATTACGATGGGAACGGGGCCCAGGTTGTGAAAAATGCCAGTTATTATAATCTCACCTTAAGTAATACCAGAAGTTCAAATGCTATCACTATAGGTGCGATCAGTGTTGCCGGATCTTTTACCAGAACCGCCACTTTTACCGGTGGTACCGGCATTGGGGCCAATAGTGTGACCTATAACGGACCTTCTTCTCAAACTGTTCTTTCAACTGATTCTTATTTTGTTTACAATAATCTGATAATCAATAATTCCTCCGGAGTTGCCCTTAATAATAACACTACCGTTAGCGGAACATTGACTTTTACTAATGGAATTATTTCCACAGGAGCTAATTCACTTGTGTTGCTCAATTCAGCCACACTAACCGGAGCCGGGACAGGAAAATATGTAAACGGGAATCTTAAAAAAGGCATAGCTGCCTCAACAGCCAGCAAAACCTTTGAAATCGGGGATGATAATTATTATACTCCTGTTACACTTGGTTTCACAGGAACAACAAATGGAACAGGCACGATAACAGCCGCAACCACTGCAGGGAATCATCCAAACATAAATACTTCCATCTTAAATCCTGTTTTAAGTGTTAACAGATATTGGACACTCACAAACTCAGGGGTATCGGGTTTCAGTTCTTATAATGCAACATTTTCTTTCGATGTTGCAGACGTGGACACCGGTGCTGATTGGAGCAATTTTGTGATTGGAAATTATGTTTCATCGGCCTGGATAAATCCAACTACAGGATCTACTACCTCGGCAAGCACACAGGCAACCGGGCTTAACACATTCGGCGATTTTCAGATAGGTGAACCAACAAGCTCAACCATTGCATGCCTGTATGGGGACAATGGAAGTACGCCTGCTGTATCAAATGTTATTCCCTGCATAAATATCCCTTCTAACCCACAAACAGTTTCGGCCACACTGGCCGCGCATCAGTATTTTACATTAAATGTGATCAGGGGGCTTACATATCAGGTATATACTTGTAACACTACTTCTCCGGCAAATCCTTTAAAAATGGTTGTGTACAAAGAAGGGGCCATTTCTGATCCATACATTGCATTTTCCAATTCAAATACGGGAAATCCCTGTACCAGTGTTTCAAACAATGTTTATGTTTCTTTTACCCCCGATTTCTCCGGGCAGGTTCGTGTATTGATAAACAGAAAATCAGATTGCAGTACAGCAACACCATCCGGTTTAACTGTCATGGCAAATGTGAGCAGTGGCAGCAACCTTCAGGACAGCGAAACGGCTGCAGGGTCCGGCAGTTGGATCGGGCATATATATGAAGGTACTAACTCGGGGGTAGCCTATAATGACAATTTTCTGAATTATTTAGGTTATTATACTGAAACAGAAACATTCAATGAATCTTTTGGTGGAAGTACAAATTGTTTTAGTCCTGTAACATCCAATGGCACCACCAGGGCAACATTGTATACTGAAATGTATTCGGTCAGGTATCGGATGAATTCAACGAAGAGAGGGTTATACGTTGCAGATTTAGGTACGGATGACGGAGGCAGGCTGACTGTTGATGGAAACCTTATTTACAATAATTGGGTTGACCAGGGTTTTGTCTCATATCCCAGGGTATTGATGAATCTGAATGGGGCCAGTTCACTGGTTTATGATTTCTATGAGAATAGCGGTGCAAACCAGGCAGCATTTCAAAACCTCACACTTATTATAGCTAACACACTCGCTGCCAATACTACACAAAACATTTGCATGGGGAATACAGGGTTAGCAATAAGCGGTGATGTTTACGGAACATTACCATCAGGTATAACTCTTTCAGGGACCGGTTATCAATGGACTTACAGTACTTCACCTGCGGGAGCAAGGACCAATATCCCGGGAGCTACAGGTGCGACCTACACACCAAATACATCGGTTGCACCTTTTAATGTGGCCGGCACATATTATGTATACAGAAATGTAATTCTCAGCAGCAATAATAATGTCTCCCCGAATCCCTATGTGGCAACCAATGAATCAGGTGCAGCAACGATAACTGTTACCACTTTACCGGTTGCAACATTCAGTTATACAGGTACTCCATATTGTTCAAACGCAACAAATCCATCTCCGACATTTAGCGGAGGCGGGGTGGCAGGTACTTTTTCCTCTACTGCCGGATTAGTTTTTGTTAATACTGCCACCGGCCAGGTTAACCTGGCTGCGAGTACAGCAGGGACATATACAGTAACAAATACAATAGCAGCATCGGGTGGCTGTGGAATTGTAACTTCCACAAGTCAGATCACAATAACATCTTTACCGGTAGCCACGTTTAATTATACCGGATCTCCATATTGTCTGAATGCATCAAATCCATCACCAACCTTCAGCGTTGGCGGAGTAGGAGGGATTTTTTCGTCAACATCAGGATTAGTATTTGTAAGTACTGCAACCGGCCAGATAAATTTAACCGCAAGCACACCCAGTACTTATACCGTAACAAATACGGTTGCTGCTTCTGGTCCATGTTCTCAGGTCATAGCTACAGCTTCAATTACAATTAATCCTGTTCTTCCTGTCAGTATATCAGTGGCCCCATCAATGAATCCAGTTTGTTCGGGTACTTCGGTTACCTTCACAGCCACACCTGCAAATGGCGGAACGACACCGGCTTATCAATGGAAGGTAAACGGGACCAATGCAGGGACGAACAGTTCATCTTATAGTTATTCGCCATTGAATAATGATGCAGTTACCTGCGTTTTGACATCGAATGCCGCATGTTCTACCGGTAGTCCCGCCATTTCCAATACAGTGACTATGACAGTGAACCCTAATCTTCCGGCAAGCGTAAGCATTTCGGCTACTGCCACAACAATATGTTCGGGGACAAGCGTCACATTTACAGCCACTCCGGTTAATGGAGGATCTTCTCCTTCTTATCAATGGAAACTGAATGGCACGAATGTCGGTACGAATAGTAATACGTATACCAATGCTGCCCTGGCAAATGGGAATTCTGTTATCTGTGTTATGACCTCCAATGCGACTCCCTGTTCGACAGGATCACCTGCGACATCGAACACAATTACAATGACTGTTAATCCCAATTTACCTGTAAGCGTAAGTATTGCAGCAGCAGCAAATCCCTTTTGTTCAGGCACTGCGGTAACGTTTACTGCTTCTCCTGTAAATGGTGGAACAACCCCAATTTATCAATGGATGGTTAATGGTGGAAATGTGGGAACAAACAACACAACCTATACCTATTCCCCAGCGAATAACGATGCCGTAACCTGTATATTAACATCCAATGCTATTTGTGCACAAGCCAATCCTGCTACATCGAATACTGTGACCATGGTTGCCAGTACTGTACCAACAGTAACAACAACGACACCGGCATCCCGTTGTGGAACAGGCACTTTAAGCTTAGGTGCCACTGCATCAGCAGGTATCCTTAACTGGTACTCAACTTCAACAGGCGGTTCCTCCTCAGGAAGCGGAACATTGTTTGTTACTCCAAGCCTTTCGACAACAACCACTTATTATGTAGATGCAACATTAAACGGATGTACCACTGATTCGAGATCGCCGGTATTAGCAACGGTTAATGCTATTCCGGCTATTACGGGAACGACCCCAAATTCCCATTGTGAAGCAGGTTCAGTTATCTTAGGGGCCATTGCATCGGCAGGCACTATCAACTGGTATTCAGCTTCTACAGGTGGCACCTCATTGGAAACAGGAACTTCATTTACAACTCCGGACCTTTCAGCGACCACTGTCTATTATGTGGATGCTACTGCAACCGGATGTACAACAGGTTCAAGATCACCAGTAACGGCAACTATTAATGCTATTCCAGCCATCACAGGAACGACCCCTGTTGGCCGCTGCGGATCCGGAACTGTTTCATTAAGTGCAACGACATCAGCAGGGACGACCAATTGGTATGATTCGTCCACCGGAGGAAGCTTGCTGGGAAGTGGTGCAACCTTTACTACCCCGGGCTTATCCGGATCCACAACTTACTATGTTGGCGCAACCGATGGTGCTTGTTCTTCGGCAGCACGAATACCGGTCATTGCTACCATAATACCTGCAGCTTCAATTACAGCCGGAGGAGGGGGAACTTTCTGTTCAGGCTCTAATATATCACTGACAAGTTCAGGAACAAATATCACAAATCAATACTGGACAGGCCCGAATAATTATTATTCAGTAAGTCAGAATCCGGATCTCAATAATTCTACAACCGCTATGAGCGGGATTTACACCGTAACAGGCAGTGCTGTCAGCGATAACAACCTGGTATCAAATGGTGATTTTGAATCAGGGCACACAGGATTTGCAAGTGCCTATACCCATGCCTTGCCAGGTCCCAATGGGTTACAAAATGAAGGAACTTATGACATAATTTCCAATCCCCAGTCAGAACATACATCTTTTTCGGCTTGTGGTGACCATACAACGGGAAGTGGATTACAAATGGTTGTAAATGGTTCAACCACCACCGACGTAAGCGTTTGGGCGCAAACAGCTAATGTAATGGCTAATACCGACTACAGGTTTACATATTGGGTTCAAAGCGTATTCGCAGGCAATCCTTCCCAATTGCAGTTATATGTGAACGGGGTTGCGGTTGGGCCCGTTTATACCTGCTTAACTGAAACATGCCAATGGACACAGTTTATTTATAACTGGAATTCCGGTCCGGGTACAACAGCGAACCTTTCATTGGTAAATAAAAATTCAAATGCCAACGGAAATGATTTTGCATTGGACGATATTATATTTCAACAGGCCTGTTCTGCAACATCAACGGTTAGTTTAACAATTAATTCCACTGTTGTAAACGGAGGAAACGTTACTGGTGGCACAACAATTTGTTCAGGAAGCACGAGTGGCCTTCTAAGTCTTTCAGGATACTCCGGAACAATAGTGAAATGGCAAAGTTCTGTATCTCCATTCAGCACCTGGACAGATATTGTAAGAACGGTATCAACATATTCACCTGGAGTATTGACTCAGACTACACGATTCAGAGCGGTAATTCATAGCGGCACATGTGCAAACGCCAATTCAACATATACGACCGTCACTGTAACTCCGAATGTAGGAATTCCTGGTCCACCAACACCATCGTCTTCTACAATTTGTCAGGGGAGTGCAAATACTGTTTATACCACTTCTGCCACCAACGCCACAAGTTACAACTGGACTGTGTCTGGTGCAGGTAACACTATATCAGGTACAGGAACAACAGGAACAGTAACCTGGGCTGCAGGTTTTTCAGGCATTGCAACCATTAATGTTACAGCAAACGGATGCAACGGACCATCATCTCCAACATCCGGAACAGTAACCGTAACCCCTGCAGTAGGCACACCTGTCTTTGCATTGGGAGCAACATCAAACAGGTGCCAGGGTGCAGGGCAAATTTCATATACAGCAACTGCTACGAATTCGACCGGGATAACATATAGTCTGGATGCGGCTTCCATTTCTGCAGGGAACAGCATTATTGCAGCTACCGGAGCAGTTACTTATGTTGCCAATTGGAGTGGAACAAGCACAGTAACAGCGACCGCCAGCGGCTGCATCGGGCCGTCAACGGCAACTCATGTTGTAACCACTAATCCAAACCTTCCGGTCAGCATATTAATCGGAGCGTCGGCAAATAATATTGGCTTGGGTACTTCGGTTAATTTTACAGCAACGCCAACAAATGGCGGTACATCCCCGGTTTACCAGTGGAAAGTAAATGGGGTCAATGCGGGGACAAATAGTTCAATATATAGTTATGCACCAGTAAACAACGATGTCGTTTCTTGTTTGTTAACCTCAAATGCCACTTGTGTATCAGGTAATCCGTCCATATCGAACTATATTACCATGATTGTTTTCTCATCAGTTGGGAACAATATAATTGATTTTGTAAACGGCAGTCATGGTGTGATTTGTGCTACTGCTGACGAAAATACAAGTGCAGTTTTGACTGCCCCTGAAGGAGCGGTTTTCATCAGTGTTGGTTTTGCGAGTTATGGAACACCAGATGGCACTTGTTCTGCTTTCACAATTGGGGGCTGTAATGCGTCTACGAGCCAGTCGGTAAGCGAGGGGTATATTCTTGGTAATAATACCGCCAGTATTCCTGCAACCAATGGGGTCTTTTCAGATCCATGCCAGGGCACTGTTAAAAGATTGTATGTCATGGCAACTTATACAATGCCTATATGTTCGGGGAATTCACCGGGAACGTTAACCGGTACTTTGCCTACCGGCGGTAATGGTGTTTTCACATATTTGTGGGAAAGCAGTACGGCTGGTCCCTCAAGCGGATTTAATCCGGCTTCAGGAACAAATAATCTTCGGGATTATACACCTGGTGTATTATCCCAAAGTACATGGTACAGAAGAACGGTGACATCCGGCGGGATCAGCGATGTATCAAAGGTTATTCTGATCAGGGTGAATCCGTTAATTTCAGGAAACGCTGTAAATTCACCACAGTCAATATGTTCAGGGTCGTCACCTTCAGCTTTATCCGGCACTGTACCAACAGGAGGTAATGGTACTTATGTGTATTTGTGGGAAAGTAGCACCACAAGTGCTTCATCAGGATTTGTGACTGCCAGCGGATCAAATAACGTACAAGGTTATGCACCGGGAGTATTAACGCAAACAACATGGTACAGAAGAGCCGTTACATCGGGTGGATGCAGTAACACTTCCGCAGCTATACAGGTAACGGTGACGCCTTTACCTTCAGCAACAATTTCTTACCCCGGTTCCCCATATTGTTTCAATACCGGTTTGGTTTCTGTATCACGAACTGGTACGGCAGGTGGAAGCTATTCCTCCTTACCTTCAGGTCTTACCCTGAATAGCGCAACCGGTGAAATAAATACAACAACCAGCTCACAGGGAATCTACACTATTACTTATACCATTGCTGCAGCAGGGGGTTGTAATATATTCACTACATCTACTCCGGCATCAATTATCAGGGATTTGGTTTGGACCGGTTCTGTAAGCAGCAATTGGAATGTTCCCGGAAACTGGTCGTGTGGTGCTATTCCTGATCTGACAACTAATATTCAAATACCAAATGTTACTAATAAACCAGTTCTGAGTAATGGTGCTGCCGGAACAGTCAAAAACATCATAATCGACAATGCCTCATCTTTAACTATTTCCGGAAATACAATGCAGATTGCGGGAACAATAACCAATAATGGAACATTTACCGCAACCTCAGGAACAATAGAGATGAAAGGATCTGTAGCGCAGACGATTGGGGCTAATGTTTTTGCCGGTAATACTATTTTGAATTTCACGAATAATAATTCTGCAGGAGTGACCCTGCAGGGGCCTCTTAATATTACCGGAATTGTTAAAGCATCATCTGGGAATTTATCTTCAGGGGGAAATTTAACCCTTATTTCCACAGCATCGCAAACAGCTCTCGTTGATGGATCCGGATCCGGGAATATCACAGGAAATGTTTCAATGCAGCGATATCTTCCTTCAGCATTTGGCTACAAATATTTCAGTTCTCCTTTCCAGGCTGCAACTGTTGCAGAATTTGCCGAAGATATGGATCTGAACACCCCTTTCCCAAGCTTTTACAGGTACGATGAGAACCATTTATCACTTTCAGGTACCGATTTGTCGGGCTGGGCTGTTTATACCTCTCCGGGTGGAATACTCAATCCACTGGAGGGTTATGCCGTCAATTTCGGATCAGCACTGCCTGCAAAAACAGCCGATATAACAGGGGTCGTAAATAACGGTCCATTAAGTATTAGTTTAATGAATCATAACAGGACCTATACAAAAGGGTTTAGCCTTGTCGGAAATCCTTATCCTTCACCAATAGACTGGAATGTAGCCGGTTGGACAAAAACAAATATTGATAATGCACTTTATTTCTTTAATGCCGGGAGTTCAGACCAATACACAGGGGTTTACAGCAGCTATGTAAATGGCGTTTCAACAGGAAATGCAAATAATATTATTGCATCCATGCAAGGATTTTTTGTACACGTCACTAACGGCACTTACCCGGTAAGTGCAACCCTGGGAACAACAAATTCAATCCGGATAAATGATCTTAATCCTTTATTCAAGGATGCAATCTTTGATAACCGGACAATTCTTCGTTTCACGGCAAATTTCGACACAAAAAATTCAGCTGGGGATGCTGCGGTCATATACTTTGAAGACCATGCCAAACAATATTTCGAAAAGGATATAGATGCTTTGAAGATGACTAATACTGACCTGTTGGTTCCAAATTTATATACTTTGTCTAAGGAGTCCAAACAGCTATCTATTAATGGTATGTCACTCCCCTCCGATAGCATTACCTATATTCCGTTAGGTATTACGACATTGACCGATGGATGGATTAACTTCAAAGCAGAAGATATCCGCCAATTAGCATCTTCAATACATCTCTATCTGGTTGACGATGAAAAAGGAATAACTCAGGATTTGAAACGGCTTTCCCAATATCGTTTTTACCTGAAAGCGGGAGTATATGATCAACGGTTCAAATTGGTTTTCTCACTCGCCGCCATAAATAGTTCTTCAGTACTCACCGAAAGCTTGTTTGCTATCACGCGATCTGCAAATAACATTTTGGTTAAACTTGAACTTTCGTCTAATTCAACTGGAAATCTTATAGTTACAAATATGAAGGGACAGATTCTGCTTCGGCGGGAAGTATCCGGACAGGAAACAGTAGAATTAAGTCCTGCCGTAAGTAGTGGAGTTTACATCGTTACAGTGATTTCTGGCAATAAAAAAGCATCGGAAAAAATACTAATACGAACAGATTATGAATAGACTGAGCCCGTACCCGTTTATAAGAAGGCTTTTATCGCCTTTTTATATATTCGTCTGTGCAATAATACTATATATTCCGGTTGATGCACAGGAAAGACCGCCAAAGCCAATTATAGTCAGGGTGAGTACGTTGCAACATCTCAGTTTTGGATCGTTTATTCAGGCTGGCAACTTTGGTACTGTCACAGTTACACATCAACAGATGCGAACAGCAACCGGAAGCATAATCCTGCCGAACACCAGTTCGATAGTTACGGCAGCACTTTTCGAAGTGGATGCAATTCCCGGAACCCTTATTACGATTCTTAATGGCCCCGACTCACCATTGAGCGGAAATAACGGAGGAACGGTGATGCTTACGCCGGGTGAATCAAGTACAGGTTCTCCATTTATCGTGACGAGCGAAAGTACAAATGTATTTATTGGCGGGACACTGACAGTGGGCCCACTTTCAGCTAATCCGGCAGGAGCCTACAATGGCACCTTTCAGGTTACATTTATCCAACAGTAATCTTTTATGGATAACTAAATATGCTACAAACAGTTAAGCTACAAATCCCAGATATCCGGAAATGCAGTAGTATTTCCTGTATTTTGATGATTTCAGTTTTCCTGCTTGTTTTTTTTAGTACATTCCCTCTGGTTGGTTCAGCTCAGAGCGAACCAGTTTATGATGAGATTTCAGTGTTCTTAAATGTACAGAAGGTTGGCGGTGCCGACATTTCGGCTGTCATCCGTGATGAAACCATTTATCTTCCGGTAGTTGATATCTTTTCTTTCCTAAGAATAAAAAACGACCCATCAGCACAACTCGATTCTATTTCCGGCTTTTTTATTAATCAGCAGACAACTTATTGCATTGACACAAAAAACAACAGGATCACTTTTAACGGAAAGGTATATAACATTAAAAATGAAGATATTATTAAAACAGAATCAAATCTGTATCTCAGATCACCTTTTTTTGGCGAGATCTTCGGCCTTGATTGTAGTTTTAATTTCAGAAGTTTGTCTGTAATTCTCAATACCAAATTGGAATTGCCGATTATCCGCGAAATGCGGCAGGAGCAGATGAGATCAAATTTAAGCAGACTAAAAGGTAATGCAAAAACAGACACAATCATCGGGAGGCAATATCCTCCGTTTCACTTTGGAATGGCCGACTGGTCGGTAATATCGACCCAACCGCTGAAAGGGAGAATTGATACCCGGCTAAATCTGGCACTGGGAACAGTAATTGCAGGAGGCGAAGCTAATGTTTTACTGAATTATAACAATAACACACCATTTAACGAAAAACAGCAACAATATCTATGGCGGTTCGTCAATAACGAACGATCTGCATTACGACAAGTGATGGCTGGTAAAATATATACCCAGGCCACTTCATCTATTTATGATCCGATTGTTGGAATTCAACTCACAAATGCCCCGACTACTTACCGGCGCTCGTTCGGTACTTATACTCTCAGTGAAATCACTGAACCTAACTGGACTGTTGAACTCTATGTAAATAATGAACTTGTTGATTATATGAAAGCCGACGCATCGGGATTCTATAAATTTGAGGTGCCGCTGGTTTATGGAAATTCAGCTGTAAAGCTCAGGTTTTATGGTCCGTGGGGTGAAGAACGGACGAAAGAAGAGAATATCAGCATTCCATTCAATTTTTTACCCCCAAAGGAGTTTGAGTACGCGGTGAGTGCCGGAATTGTTGAAGACACATTAAGCAGCCGGTTTTCGCGTGCAACATTGAACTACGGTGTCAGTCGTCGATTATCGGTCGGTGGCGGTGTCGAATATCTTTCGTCGGTGCAAACCGGCAATACAATGCCGTTTTTAAGTGCTTCACTCAGGTTGCTGAGTGGATTGCTCGTAGCAGGAGAGTACACTTATGCAGTAAGGACAAAGGGGATTCTCAGCTACCGGCTTCCATCCAATTTACAATTTGAATTAGATTATATAAAGTATGTACGAGGGCAAAAAGCAATTATTTATAATTATCTTGAGGAGCGCAAGGCAATAGTGTCAATCCCAATAAAAGGTAATGATTTTGCAATTTATTCAAGGTTGACAGTCAACCAGATCGTCCTTCCCAACTTAAAAAATACTATTGCGGAAATGCTTTGGTCGGGGACAGTATATGGCATCAGCACCAACTTCACCACATATGGTTTATATACAGATCTTAGCTCACCTTATCTTTACAGCAATTTATCGCTCGCTTTCAGATTGCCAAAGCAAATTACATTAACTCCGCAGGTACAGTACGAATACAACCGTAATGAACTGATTTCGGCCAGGGCAAATTTAGAAAAATCCTTGTTTAGGAGAGGATTTTTAAATATGTCATTTGAACAGAATTTCCGGAGCAATACCCGAAGTATTGAATTAGGATTCCGTTATGATCTCTCATTTGCCCAGACCGGATTTTCCGTTCGGAATACCAACGATCAAATCACTTTAGTTGAATCAGCAAGAGGAAGTTTGCTTTACGACAGGAAGACACGATATCTTGGCACAAATAACAGGACCAATGTTGGTAAAGGTGCTATAACACTTCTCCCCTTCCTTGACATAGACGGTAACGGACACCGTGATAAGGGTGAGCCTAAAGTTGCAGGTCTGCAGTTCAGGATCAGTGGAGGAACCATTCTGCGAAACGAGAAAGACACAACAATCAGGATTCTGGATCTCGTCCCCTATACCAGTTATATGCTTGAGCTCGATAAAAACAGTTTTGACAATATCGCATGGCAAATGCATAACCTGTCAATGAAAGTTATGATTGATCCCAATCAGTTTAAAGACATCGAAATACCTATATCGGTAATGGGTGAAGCATCCGGGACTGTATATAACGGATCAAGAGGTCAGGGCCGTATTTTGGTTTGTTTCTACCGTAGCGATTCAACGTTAGTTGCACGCACTCTCACCGAACCTGACGGATATTATAGTTATCTTGGGCTTAAACCAGGAAAATACATAGTACGCATTGATCCTGAACAACTTAAAAAATTGAAGATGGTCTCTTCACCGGATCGGATACCCGTAAATATCTCCCCTTCACCAGATGGATCGATAATTGAAAGCTTAGATTTTAAACTTGGCCAGACCAAAGAGCAGGTGCCTGATACCGAAATGGTTAATATCAATGTTAAAACATTAACAAAACCTGAAACCGAGGCCGTTACTGTTATTATGCCAAAGAGTCCTGCTCAGGCTAAACCCCAGCTACAGGAAATACCGGTAAAACCGTCACCTAAAACGACCAATGACAAAAATATAAAAACCGGGAAGAGTATATCATCTGTTATAAATCAGAAAGATACATTTAATGTCAATCAAACTGCTGTTAAATCTCAATACAGTTCATTTATTCAGGTTGGAGCTTTTATTTACCAGAATAATGCTGTCAGGGCATATCAGAAACTAATGAGAGACACAAAGCACCCCGTCTTTATTAAATTTGAAGATGGATATTATAAAGTACAAATCAATGGATTCCCGAACCGGAAGCAGGCGGTTAAGTTCGTACCCAAATTGCGCGCTCATGGATTCCCTGAAGCTTATGTCGTAAGGGTACTGCCTTAAAGGTGAATATAAAATGATTAAGGTTAAAGTGTAAAATTAAAAGGGGCCGTCTCAAAAGTATTTATTTTGAGACGGCCTCTTTTAGATGATACCGGGAACATGCCCCAGTTCAGACTACAAACTATTTTGAATTTCTAACCTCTGACAAGGTTGTATTTTTCAATTTTAGCATTCAATGTAGGACGTGTAATATCAAGAATATGTGAAGCTTCAAGTTTATTCCAATTTACCTCATCGAGTATCCGTTTGATATGGTATTTCTCCAGTTCAGCTATTGTGCGGTATTGAGGAACTTCGTACTTAACAGGTACTTCAGGATTCCTGCTGATATTCAATGTGATATTTTCAAGCTCAAGTACATCACTTTTCGACATTATAATTGCCTGAAGAATAGTATTCTCAAGTTCCCTCACATTTCCGCGCCAATTATGGGCTTTCAGGGCATCAATCACGCCTTCCCCGATCTTTACAACATTTCTGTTAAATCTCTTATTCAGTTTATGCAGAAAATGTATTACAAGATCCCGTATATCATCTTTCCTGTCGCGTAGCGGAGGCAGATCAATGGTAAAAACTTTTAAACGGTAGTAAAGATCTTCCCTGAATTTTCCCTCTTTGATCAGGATCTCCAGGTTTTTGTTGGAAGCAGCAATAATACGTGCTTTCATAGGAATTACTTCCTCTCCTCCAACTCTTTCAAACTCCAGCTCCTGAATAACCCTTAATAACTTCACCTGGGTATTGAGCGAAATCTCCGAAATTTCGTCCAGAAAGATCGATCCTTCACCAGCCAGTTCAAACTTGCCTTTTTTATCACGTATAGAACCAGTAAAAGACCCTTTTACATGGCCGAAAAGCTCACTTTCAAGAAGTGTTTCAGTCAGGGCACTGCAATTAACAATGACCAGGGGTTGATTACTTGTAATTCCCGAGTAATGTACCAATCTTGCAATCAATTCTTTACCAGTACCTGTTTCTCCCTGGATCAAACCATTGACTTTGTTAAGTGATATACGTCCAATGTTTTTGAAGATCTCCTTCATCTGAGGAGTCTTCCCGACAAGTATATTACTCTCAAGCATACTCTCGCTTGATGCATCTTCGTTCGGCACCTCGTTTAGGCCATTACTTACTTTAACGGAATTAAGTGCAAGCTGGACAATGGATTTTAGCTGAACCGGATCAATTGGTTTTTCCAGAAAATCAAATGCACCTAACTGTATTGATTTTATTGTTAATACCACATCGCCGAAACCGGTTAGTAATATTACAGGAAGCACGATATTTAGCTTACGAATTTCGTAGAGGACTTCAAGACCGTCTATACCTGGCATCTGGAAATCAGTAACTACAAGATCCGGATGTTCTGAACGTACAAGACTTAAACCTGCCTCACCATTTTCTGCCTCAAGAATTTTATATCCAGCCTTGCTAAGAATCTCTTTCACTATCTTCAGGCTCAGCTTATCGTCATCGATGATCAGAATTTTTTCCATAAGCTCAACCTTTTAAAGAAATTATATTTTTTGCCTTTTCACTCATACCACAATTACTATAAAAAGCAGTGTGTATATTATATATGGTAACAAAAGTACAATAAATAATGTGAATTACAATTTTTTTACTCAATTTATGTAAAAAATTTAATGTTGTTAATTTTTTAGTGGAAATCTGTAATAAAATCGACTTAAAAACGGGTTAAAACTCAAATTTTTAGAAATATTAAAACTATATTCTCCGGTACTATTTTACACTTTGAGGATTTATTTCTATTTTTAAAAAATCAATTTAACCTTTTAATATTTTTCATGCAAAAACTTTTGATTCTGCTCTCCGTTACAATAAGTCCGATGGTATTAAAGTCGCAAAATTTTCAGTTACACTACGACATGGGGAAAGACCGCAAATACCTTACCTCAACTGTCGAGATGTATAAACCGGATAAATGGGGCAGTACGTTTTTCTTTATTGATATGGATTATGGTGCCGGAGATGTAAAAGGGGTTAGTTTAGGATATTTTGAGTTTTCACGTGGCCTGAAATTCTGGAAAAGCCCTTTTGAAGTTCATATTGAATATAATGGTGGTTTTTTACAATCTAAATCACCCGCTGATGGGCTTTATCATGCTTATCAGATCAACGATGCCTGGCTTTTCGGAGGAAACTATACCTGGAATACAAAAGATTTTTCTAAAGTTTTCACTCTGGAAGCTATGTATAAAAATATCCGTGGGAAAACTGACATGTCATTCCAGATAACTGGTGTCTGGACTATACAGCTGTTAAAAAACAAGTTTACCTTATGCGGGTTTGCGGATTTCTGGAAAGAAGACAATCTGGCTTTTAATGGTATAAAAACCTATTATGTATTTTTGGCCGAACCTCAGTTTTGGTATAATTTCACAGACCATTTCTCAATTGGAAGTGAAGTGGAGGTAAGTTCAAATTTTGGAGGTCACGACGGATTGATGGTTAACCCAACAATTGCCGGCAAATGGAAGTTTTAAATCCTTAATCACTATTTATGCTCGAAAAACTCTTCAAATTAGCAGATAACAAAACTTCGGTCAAAACTGAAGTTATCGCTGGTATCACGACTTTTATGACAATGGCCTACATCCTGTTTCTCAATCCTAATATTCTGGCATCTACCGGAATGGATAGGAATGCGGTGTTTTTTGCCACCGCTGTTTCAGCAGGAATGGTTACTATTGCAATGGGAATGATTGCCAATTTCCCGATCGCTTTGGCTCCCGGTATGGGGTTGAATGCATTATTTGCTACTGTTGCACTGGCCGGAGCCGGAATGCCCTGGAGAGTCGCGTTGGGAGCTGTATTTATATCTGGTATTATTTTTATCATCCTGACAGTAACAAGAATACGTCAGATCCTGGTTGTTGCAGTTCCAAACTCCCTGAAAATAGCAATTACTGTAGGAATAGGACTTTTCATTACTGTTATCGGCTTCAGGCTATCCGAGATCATGGCAGTGAGTACCTCGTTGATTCCATCTTCTTTGGAAACGGTTGCCAAATCAGGTGGAATAGCAACGCTAAAGTTCTTTGAGTGGAATATATTAATGGGAAGTTTTCGTAATTCAAATATGTTGCTTTGCCTGATTGGGCTGACTGTTACGGCTTTGCTGATGGCCCGTAAAATAAAGGGATCTTTGCTGTTAGGAATTGTGATTACAACACTTATCGGTATTCCGATGGGTGTTACCATCCTCCCGGAACATTTTGCTTTCATTTCTTTGCCTGATTTCAAAAACCTGGCGGTTGGCGAACTTGATATAGCAGGGGCACTCAAAATGGGAATCTGGACCGTAGTATTCACTTTCACATTTGTTGAACTGTTTGACACCTTCGGCACTTTGGTAGGAACGGCCAACAAAGCCGGTCTTATCAACAAAGACGGCGACTCACCAAAGATAGGCAAAGCGATGTTGGTGGATGCCATTGGCGTTTCTTTTGGCGCTTTGATGGGGACTTCCACAGTCACAGCTTATGTTGAAAGTGCTGCCGGTATTGGAGAAGGCGGACGAACCGGTTTAACAGCTGTTACTGTCGGGATTCTTTTCCTGCTGGCCCTTTTGATTGCCCCGCTTGCAACCTTGATTCCTGGTGCAGCAACTGCACCGGCATTGATAATTGTGGGAGTGCTAATGGCTTCTTCTGTTCTGGACATCAATTTCAGGGATTTCACTGAAGGTTTTCCGGCCTTCATTACATTCGTGCTGATGCCGTTCACCTACAGTATTGCCAATGGAATAGCCGGAGGCATAGTATTTTATACCATATTGAAAGTCGGATCAGGAAAAGCCGGGAAGGTACACTGGATGATGTACCTCCTTTTTGCCCTGGTAATTAGTCGTTATATCTTTCTGAATGAATAACTTTTCCCAATTTAAGAATCGCTTTTAGGATTGTGTGGTTATTAAAAAAAAATCTACTTTTGCCATACAATTGAATTTTCGTCTGCTGACTTACAAATTGGTTTAGTCGGTCGGTTAAAGAAGGGTTGTTAGCTCAGTTGGTTTAGAGCATTACCTTGACAGGGTAGGGGTCACTGGTTCGAATCCAGTACAACCCACAAAATGGGAATCCAAACCGAATCAAAATCCATTAAATCGTTGATTTAATGGATTTTATATTTTTATCTTATACCAATCGCCGAAAGATTAGCTACAAATTTGTTGCAGATTTTGAATACTTCCTTCGGAAAAGGAACCCGACTGATCACCAAAAACCTATGCAAAACAACTCAAATTTATGCCAAAATTGTAGATGCCAAAATATCGGAAGATATGATGGTATTGAAATCAAGATTAGAAGGAAATTTAAAATATGGTCAATTGGGCACCGGATAATGAAAATGAATTACAGGGTGTATACCTTTAAATCTTGTAATTATGGATATGAAAACAGTTATTTTGGAGACCGTTTATTTGGTCATTTAAAAATAAATATTTAGTTTTGTGAACTAAATATTGGAAATAATAGAATGTTTGGTTCTCAAAAAAAAGATATCATCTTCATTATTTACAGTGATACCAGAAGTGTTTTCACTCTTACAGATATTGCTATGCTCACGGGAGAGAGTAATTTTAACTCCATAAACGGAAAGCTGAATTACTATGTCCGTAAGGGGAAATTACTCCGTCCAAGAAAAGGAATCTATGTTAAAGCCAGATATAGCCACGAAGAGTTGGCTTGCGTTCTCTACACACCGTCTTATATCTCCCTGGAATATGTGCTACAAAAGGCGGGGATTGTTTTTCAGTATGACGGACGGATAACCTCCATTAGCTATTTGAGCCGGAGTGTTAAAATTGAGAACAGAACATATTCTTATAGAAAAGTGAAGGGTGAAATACTGGTTGCCACAGAGGGCATAACCCAAATAGGAAATGTCAATATTGCTTCTCCAGAGAGGGCATTCTTAGATACGCTATATCTGAATAAGGAGTATTATTTCGATAATCTCAATCCTCTTAACAAAGAATTAACTCTCAAACTATTGCTTTTATATAACTCCAAAACACTAAAGACAAGGGTACAAAAACTACTTCAAAATGGTTAACATCAACAAACATAAATTCTTTTTGGTACAAATTCTCAAAGATATTTATTCCGATATTGAGATATCTTCGTATCTGGGGTTCAAAGGGGGGACCGCCTTGATGTTCTTTTATGAGTTGCCCCGTTTTTCGGTCGACCTGGATTTTAATCTGCTTGACATCGACCAGGAAAAAATAGTTTACGAAAAGGTTCGGGAAATCTTGCTCAAATATGGGAAAATATTTGATGAGGCCATGAAATTCTACGGTCCCATCATCGTACTTGATTATGGTGCCGGAGAGCGAAAACTAAAAATAGAAATTTCTAATCGTCAGTGGGATAATCACTATGAAATAAAGAATCTACTTGGGATCAATATGAAGGTAATGGTTGCACCTGATATGTTTGCGCATAAACTCTGCGCATTACTTGACAGGAGCGAAATAACAAACAGGGATATTTTTGACAGCTGGTTTTTTGCACAAAAACACACGCCTATAAATAAGTCGCTCGTGGAGTCCCGAATGGAGATGCATCTTGCCGAGTACCTTCAAAAGTGCATCGACCACCTTGAAACGATTAGCGACAAAGGATTGTTAAACGGTTTGGGTGAATTGGCGGGCGAGGATATGAAGAAATTTGTCAGTACCAAGCTTAGGGTAGAAACGATCTCGCTGCTTAAATTTTATCAAGAATTCCCTATACTAATGGAATAGCCCATTTTCTGCCCCTCAGAAATTCAGGAAGATTGTCGCAACAATTACACATTGGAAAAATTAAACAAGATTAAAGAAATCCATTACTTATAAAAATTCATTGACTCTTTGAATTGATCTGAAACTGACTAAAGTCCGGACAAATTGAAATTAAAAAATGATGATATTGACAATGGTCTGATTTCCCAACTTTGGATGGGGATAATGCTGCATTTAAGATGCTCTTTGAAAAATATGACCCCCGGTTGTATCAATTCTCATTGAAGTATTTGCGGGATAAGGAAGATGCTGAAGACTTACTGAACGAGGTTTTTCTGAAGATATGGGAAACCCGCATATTTACCGGTAATTTGTCAGCCGCCACACATCACTGTTTTGAAAGGTTTCTATAATTTCTACGGGGAAATCCAACACCTTCAACTAAAAAAAGAAACTCCAATTTAGCCGGCAGTGGAGAAGAAAAAAATGCAAGGCCATGGCAAGTGTTCCGGGTTCATCAATTTTCAGCTGTCTTTTTAAAATACCAAACCACGGAACAGCCTTGCATTTTATCCCCGCCGGCAATCCATCGGACTTTCTTTTTCTTTTTTACGGTTTTTCTTTCTCTTTTGAAAAGCATTTTATCCTTTCAATTTTACATTCTTTTTGCGGGTTCAGTAAATCCCGATGGGAAGGGCAGGATGCTATCCCGGAGGGTACAAATGCAAGATGTGTTTTTGTTCCACAAAAACCGCTTGTTTCTCCGTGTGGGGCCCTTTTCATCTGAAGGATGTACCTGTGTTATATAACCCTAGTTTTTTTCAGAAAGACAATAATTACGAAAAACGGTAAGTAATCCATTTGGCAAAAACCGTCCGATAATGACAAATTGGAAAATAGAATCCGGCTGAAGGAATAGGAGAAGGGGCTGCTATTGAAGTGAAGTAACACATGTATAAACCTGGTGAATATTGAAACATCCCAGCTCGAACATCCTGTTACTAAACTCTGAATAATTCATTTCTGATTTGCAGCAGATATAGTGCATTTTAGAAATAAATCATAAATCATTTTGAAAAAACCGTCGAAACCAAATAGTGACAGGGATTCGAAGGACAAAAGAAAGTAAGCGGGACCTTTAATCCCTGATCTTATCCATTGCTGTTTGAACAGTGTTTCTTGTTTCCCTGGTAATATCATATTCAATTGCAATTGCTCCCCATTGGCTTATGGCCTCCTGAACCTCTTCGATGATGGGACCTGAATTTTTCAATCCGAAATGTGTAGCCAGTTTCATAAGTTCTTTTCGTCCCGGATTTTTACTTTCCCCGGCTATCATTGTACTGTGAAACCCATAGCCGGAGTATGAAAAGGTTAGGTCATAGGCCGGGGCAAACTGCCATTCCCCTTGTTCGTTCATCAGGAAGGAGAAGTTCTTGCTGTGATCATCCCGGTTATGGGAATACACATTGAATGCTGCCAGCCTGAAAACTTTTTCATAAGCTTTTACATGCTTTTCCAGCCTGAAAGCGCAATCCATCAGATGTCCGTAATCCATCGTACTCATCCTGAAATTGTCGTGCATAAGGCCGGACGCGGTATGAGTATGCAGACGTTTCCCAAATACCCGGTCGAACCGCTTTGTTCCAAAATATACCTGTCCTGATTTTCCCTTGAAAAGACGGCATTCACTCATTTCAATGCCTGAGAGAAGGGCCATTTTATGATAGGCAAATTCAATATTGGCAATCTCCCTGTTATCCGAAGATGACGGGAATTTGATGATCCATTCGTCATAGCCTTCCGGCAGGTTGTCCAACCCATGTATCAGCTCGTTTGTCAATGGGTTGTATGCAGCAAAAATCTTTGGCCTGGCGCCACCGGAAGAGCCTCCGAGGATAAACAGTTCCTCTATAATCTCAGAGCTCGCGCCCTGAAGGATGTGGTTCATTTCAGCGGCAATCATATCCAGTTCGGGAACAGGATCCGCTGTCTTTCCCGGTTTGATTCCAGGTCTGTAAACAAGGGCCCCAATTCCACGTGCTCCGACATACGCCAGCCTGTCAAGTGGTGTTATCTTTGAAATGTCAATCCCTTTGGCAGACAATGTGCGATCAAGCAATAGCCTCCCCCAGCCATCGGGCAATGAGTCGTTGAATACTCCAAACAACCCGTCAAATGGTTGTTTATCGGCACTAATTATATCCCCTGAAAAAGGGAGCTTTATTGGAGAAAGGTTAAGCCCGGTTTTCAGAAAACCGGCATTGTACCTGAAATAGATTTTTTGTTTGGAACGCACCATTTCACCGACTTCAAAGCTATTTCCTCCGAGAAGCAACGTTACGAATAATTTATTGATACCGGCCATTAGTTATTCTGTAAATAGTTTTTTAACGTCATCAAGGTTTTCCTTTACAAGCAGAAGGCTGTCAAATTCATTTAACCGTCCCAGAAGGTGCATCAGTTTCAGGAGCGATTCCAACGATGTCTTTCCAGTGTTCTCGAAACGCTTTAAACTGCCCAGGGAGACACCCGAACGTTCGGACATTTCCTCCTGCGACATTTTTAATTGCTTTCGTAAAGTGCGATGCCTTTCAGCCAGGGCTTTACTTACTTCAAATGGGGTTTGTTCTAATGAGTACATTATATTTGGATAATATATTATCCAAATATAATTAAAAATAGCGAAATTAGCTAATATATTATCTAAGAATTAAACAATGATTTTTTGTTTTTGGAAAAGAAGTTTATCAGGAAAAAGTGATACAAAAAAGGTGAAATTTTGATACAATCTGATATTTTTGTGTATTTTTGTAGTGAATTAATAACCAGTTATTTAAGCGATATTTTATCCTGGTGAATAATTCCGTGAGTTGTTTGAGTTGGAGTGTTTTATGTATATGATATTCTGCGATTTAGATCACTTGGTTCGAGTCCAGTACAACCCACAAAAGGAAATTCAAATCGGACTTTTTATTTCCCGCCCCTGATTATTTTAACCAGCCCTGCATCAATCGTATCAAAACTATTTCCGAAATCTGTCCGGATGTACGAAAGCACATATGCAATTTCCTGGTCGGTTAATTGTACCTGGGCAGGCATTGCACTTTTAAAAACTTCACCATTCACTTCGACTTTCCCACTGAGCCCTTTAGTCAAAATGAGAACCAACTCTTTGGGATCTTTGCCCACCCAGCTTCCTTTGCCCAATGGCGGGTACATACCAGGCACACCTGATCCGTCGGCCTGGTGACAAACAAGGCAATATTTAATATAAACGACCTTACCCGGATGCCCTTTTTCAGTCGTTGGCACAGGTTGGCTATTAACAGTTTCTTTAGCCGGTAGTACTGAACCAACAACTTCTACTTTCTTTTTTCCTCGGTTGTCCAGGCATGAAATAACAAATATTCCCACTAACACACTGAATATTAACTGATACATAATTCTGCTCATAAAGTGATTTTATGGATTAATGGTGGTCGGCTTAAAAGAAAAAAATTAACCTCACGGGACACAATACCGTAATTAAGGGTTACGCAAAGTTTACAAACATCATGATTAGTTATTGTAAATTATAGGAAATCCGGTAAATACGGCCATTCGAATCGTCCGAAACAAACAGTGAACCATCGGGTGCCTGTGCCAAACCACATGGACGGTGCTTCGCGTCACCCGGACTCTTCACCTCGCCAACCCCTGCAAAACCGTTGGCAAAGATTTCCCACGCTCCTGATGGACTATTCCCCTTAAATGGAACGAATGCCACGTAATATCCCTCCTGTGGCAATGGTGCACGGTTCCACGAACCATGAAATGCAATAAAAGCTCCGTTCCTGTATTTTGCGGGGAACATATCTCCTGTGTAAAACAGCAAATCATTTGGCGCAGTATGGGCCGGAAATGCCATGACCGGATTTTCGGCATTCGAACATCTTCCCGTTTTTTTGCCATCACCACCGTATTCAGGAGCCATCACTTTTTTATTTTGTAATGGATCATAATAACAGTAAGGCCACCCAAAATCGGATCCGTCTTTGACAGATAAAAATTCTTCGGCCGGAAGCTGTGCACTTTGTTCATCGGTATACAATTCAGGATAAAACTGACCAAGCTGGTCTCTCCCATGCTGAACGGCATATAAACTATTTTCAATGTCGTTCCATGCAATTGCTACTGCATTTCGGATTCCTGTCGCATAACGGTAGCCGTTTCTGACCTGGTCCTGGTTTAAAGTATTTGCTCTGAACCGCCATATCCCGCCATGCTGTTCAAGAATAGGACAAGGATCAATACCAGGTGAACCTTTGGTGCGGTCCTGAACCTGGCAGGCATTCGATGGTGCACCAACTGTAACATACATATTGCCGTCATTATCGAAAGTAATTGGTTTTGTGGCATGCTGGTTTTGTGGCGTAAACCCTTTGGCAATTACCTCGGCGGTATCTGAGGGAACTAATTTACTATCAGTTAGTTTATAACGAACAACGATTGTATCAGCACCAAAATATACATACCCTTCGTGAATTTTTATCCCGGTTCCGTCATAAATACCATGATATTTGATTACATCAGCCCTTCCGTCCTTATTCGTATCACGAAGACAAACGATTCCTCCTCCGCTTTTTACATTACTAAGCGAGACATATACATCGCCGTTTGTATTAATAGCAAGATGCCGTGCATGACCGATATTATCGGCATAAACAAGTGCAGAAAAACCTTCCGGAAGTTTCAACCCGGCATTGTCCTTATCAGGAAGAAAAGACTTAACAGAATTTAAATTATTTTTTGAATTAAACTGACAGGCCCCCAATAGTGCCAGGATAATCATCAAAAACAATAATCTTTTCATAAACAATTGATTTAAATTATTTTTTAAATGACTGAAATGTTGTCTTTTCAATCATTTTTACAGCTACTTCCTTCTTAACAGAAAACAGTACCCTGCAAAAATTGTTTAGAACAACTCTGCTGATCCTTGCTCAATTGATTGTGTGCAAAGAATTAATAATTTAAAATTTGGAGCATATGAACGTTGTGTTAGTTGTCCCTATTAATGAAACAAAGAGACTAAAAAAAATTAATAAACGGGACCCATTGCACAACCCATTATAATTCACCTTCTGGCCATATTCGCATTAATCTCGTTGAGCTGTCCCTTATTGAAAGTACTGGTAATAATCAGCTCTTTGTATCCCCCTTTATTCAGAATAATCTCATAAATCCCTTCTTCCAGCGATTTAACATTGAAGTCCCCGGTGGCAGCAGTGTTCTTCACAATCAGAGGTTGTCTGTCTAAACTATCCTTACGCACAAGGGCAATAGTGACTCCTTTGATCGGTGCCTTAGTCTCGGCATCGGTCACTGTTCCCTTAAGGGCGACTGATTGGGTATTATATACCACTGTCTTGCGTTTTTGTTTATAGGCATTAGAAAAATTTGGTTCGGGAATCCGGATGATATCAATCAACGCATCAATATATTGAAGCGACTCATCCGCATTTCTGAAATAGTCGGGCGGTTGAATAGTTATCTTCTTGGACTGAACGGGACTTACCTCCGGAACAGGCATTGATTCAAAAAAAGTGTCAATAGCATTTTTAAACTCCAGCAAGGTCGAAGTTTGAATTCCATATCGTAAAAGATGGGAAATATGCTGTTCTGCACGGTTGTGGATTCCCCTTGCCCTTTCAATCAATTCTAAGTCGGCACTTTTCTCCAGCTCGCTTTGCGAAATACGCGTCTCGATCAACAATTCGTGATCGTTTATAAACAGGGCAAATGCATGAAGCTTACGGGCAATATCGCTCGTAATGACAGACAGTGACTGTTTTGCCTCATTATTTGGTTTGGACATTCCTGACTTCTCCGATAGTGCCTGTTCACGCATGTTTTGAATCCCGGTAATACTATTCAGAAAAATCCTATGTGCCATCTCAAAATTTGGTAAGGGAGCCAGAAGAGACAACCTGGGAGCCAAAAAATCTTTAATGGCCAGATACATATTGAATTTTATCTCTTGTTCGGCAGTCATAAATTGAAAATTAAAAAGATTAAAATCAGACTACAATTTACGGATTTTAATATTACGAAACCAAATCGGATATCCGTGGTCCTGAAGGCCTATATAGCCCTCTTTGGCTATCCCTTCTGTAAACCCGGGGAATGATTTGAATTTACTTTTAGCGACAAGGGCATCCCATTCGGGAGTCCATAAGGTATAGGAAACTACTTTTACTCCATTCATCGTATGGGTTACATGGCCATCTTTAATTTTTATGACGATAGTGTTCCATGAACCGGCTGGATGGACTGTTTTAGGATCGGCTGCGATCATATCGTAAAGAGACCCTGCAAGGTGGCTATCTATTTTATTGTCTGAGGCATCCACGTTGTCAAGTACCTGCACTTCCGGGGCTGCCCAATACATTGGCTTCCCTGGTACTTCGCGTATATAATAGAAAATTCCAGAATTTCCACTCTTACCAGCTTTAAAGTCGACTGACAATTCGAAGTTTTTAAATTTCTTTGGGGAATAAAGAATATCGCCATCAGAGCCCTGACCAGGCTTTTTACCTTCACCTGTAATTACTTTCATTGCATTCTCTTCGATTACCCAGTTTTTAGGCATTTGGGTACCATTGAATTGTCTCCATCCATCAAAGTTTTTACCATTGAACAACAGAACCCAACCAGCCTTTTTTTCAGGTGGTGAAATCTTATTTACTTCCTGAGCAAATGCCGTAAATGAGATTAATGTCGCAACAGCTAATAGGAATGTTAAAAAAATGATTTTTCTCATGATTTGAATTTTATACTTATATGTTGAAATTAAAAAAAGGGTATCATGCAAATTTGCCATCAAAGATAATAAATTGTTAAAGCGAAACCCAATATTTTAACAATTAGATAACGGATAGGTTTGAATATTTAAACATTATTTTAAACTTTTCATTGACTGAATAAAACAATCGTATTTTTGTCACGTAATTATTAATTCAAAGCATATGGACTTATTTGCACCATGGCATCTGATTATCCTGATTGGAGCTATTTTACTGATGTTTGGAGGAAAGAAGATCCCTGAAATGATGGGTGGAATTGGAAAAGGAATGAAGGAGTTTAAAAAAGCCATAAAAGATGAAAATGTCAAACCGGCAGAGCCGCCCAAAAGTATATCTAAACCAGAAAATATAAAAGAGCGGTTGAAAGATTAGCTATTTCTCTTTTAGGATAGTTTTGAACAAAATTATGACGGATTTAGGTCGGAAGTGTTCGTTCTGTAAAAGACGAGTGGCAAAACAGTGAGAAAATTCTGCTGAGTTAACTGATTGTGAGCCCGGCATTATTCAACGGCGACTCCCTTAAAGCCTGAATCAGGTAACGGAAATTGCAGTTTACGATTATTCATCCCAAAAGTGTTGCCATAGGCTAGAATTCACAATTTTTAGGGGAACGTGCAAAAGGGATAACATCCCGGATATTGCCCATTCCGGTAACAAAAAGCAGAAGTCTTTCGAACCCCATACCAAAACCGGAGTGAGGACACCCTCCAAACCTGCGGGTGTCAAGATACCACTGCATTTCTTCCTTAGGTACGTTCATCTCTCCCATACGACGTTCCAGCATGTCGAGCCTGTCTTCACGCTGAGAACCGCCAATAATTTCGCCAATTTGCGGGAACAGTACGTCCATCGCTGAAACGGTTTTGCCATTGTCGTCCATCCTCATATAAAATGCCTTGATTTCTTTTGGGTAATTCGTAAGAATCACTGGTTTTTTAAACTCCTGTTCAACGAGAAACCTTTCGTGTTCACTTTGTAGATCAGCACCATAACCAGTTATTGGGTATTGAAATTTCCCTTTCTTGTTTTGTTTGGAATTTTTAAGAATTGAAATTGCTTCGGTGTAGGTAAGTCTGACAAAATCATTATCAGCAACAAACCTAAGCTTCTCAATTAACTCCATCGAACGCTGATCTGCCGGTTTATTCTTCTCTTCATCCACTAACCTGCCGCTAAGAAAGTTAAGATCATCTATGCAAAAATCTAAGGCATAATTTATTAAATACTTAAGAAATTCTTCGGCCAGGTCCATATTATCATTCAGATCGAAAAAGGCCACTTCCGGTTCAATCATCCAGAATTCGGCCAGGTGCCGTGATGTATTGGAATTCTCCGCCCGGAAAGTGGGACCAAAAGTATAAATGCGCGATAAAGCCATAGCAAACAATTCCCCCTCAAGTTGTCCGGAAACTGTCAGATTGGCCGCTTTGCCAAAAAAATCCTGAGTAAAATCAATGCCTCCCTCAGCATTCAGGGGTGCCTCGTTTGGAGCGAAAGTAGTAACCCGGAACATCTCTCCTGCGCCCTCTGCATCAGAGCTGGTAATTATTGGAGTATGTATATTAAAAAATCCTCTTTCATTGAAAAATTTATGAATTGCAAATATCATGGCATGACGAATTCGGAAAATGGCACCATAAGTAGCCGTACGAGGGCGAAGGTGTGCCATTTCGCGTAAAAATTCCAAGCTATGACGCTTTGGCTGGATCGGATATTTCTCCGGATCAGATACTCCAATGATCTCTATAGCTGAAGCTTGCAGTTCTACTGACTGACCTGAACCTGTTGATTCGACAAGTTTTCCTTTAACACCAATTGCAGCACCGCTATTAATCATCCTGAAGATCTCTTCACCAAAAGTTTCAATTTCAGCAACTACCTGCAAATTATGAATTGTTGAGCCATCGTTCAACGCAATGAAATTAACATTCTTGCTTCCGCGCCGCGTACGAACCCATCCCTTTACCGTTATCTCGGTGCCCACCTGTCCCGATTTCAAAATTTCAACAATTTGTATGTTCTTCATCTTAATTAATATAGACTGTTAATTCCCTGATGTATCAAATTACCGGAATAATTTTACCACAAAAGTAAAATTTTTGCCTCTGGTATGAATCATTATTCTTACGAATCTTCTGTTTCTTAACAAAGAACTAATAATCGTATTTTTGTAAAAAAACAATTTAATGAAGTCACCTGAAAATTGGAAAGAGTTATGCGAACATCTTACAGGTTTGTTTGGGATTGAAATTGATCTTAACGGTGTACTTTTCCTGGTGGGGATTCGTGAGCGGGGATTAACTTTTCAGAAGTTTTCAAAAGAAGAAAAGTTAAACCTTATTAATTTAGGAAGTTGTACACTATATCAGGAGATGGGATTGATCGAGAGGAGTGGTGAGGATAGCGATGGCTGGCCCATTTTTCGCCAAAAAACCACTGCACCGTTAATAGCCGAAGAGATTAAACTTAAAACGCTCCAGGACTGTGCAATCCGTTATTTTAAAAGAGTTTCTGACAGTGCCTGAAGTGCCTAAAGTGCCTAAAGTACTTAAAGTGCCTAAAGTGCCTAAAGTGCCTAAAGTACTTAAAGTGCCTAAAGTGCCTAAAGTACTTAAAGTTAGGAGTCTAAAGCATTCTTTCTGATCTTAGGCACTCCAAACTTCAGGCACTCCAAACTTCAGGCACTCCAAACTTTAGGCACTTTAGGCACTCCAAACTTTAGGCACTTCTTTATTCGGTAACTACAATCCAGACCGGAAGAATGATAGCAGCAAGAAGAGTGGATAAAATTACTAATCTGCCTGTTAGCAAAGCATTTAACTTGTATTGCTCAGTCATTGCATAAGCTGTCAGACCCATCGGCATTGCGGCATCGAGTATTGATGCCCGAAATTGCAGGTTAGTCATCCCTGATCCCTTTGCCACGAGATAAAATAATCCGGGCAAAATTATCATGATAACTATTGAAAGAGCTAAAACCGGCCACCATTCCCTGCGACTGCCAATTTGTTGCGATCCAAGAAAAATACCCAATGATAAAAGAACAACAGCTGTGACCGACTGTCCGAAAAGATCTAATGTTTTAATTACCACGTTTTGTACCGGGACTTTATAAAATGACGCCAGTATTCCCAAAAATACTGAAATAAAAAGCGGATTAGTTGCCAGATTCTTTAATGTTAAAAGTAAATGTACTTTTTTATGTCCGGTTAATTCAATCATCACGATCGCCAGCGTAAACATCCAGAAAGGATAAACGGCAGAAAGAAGAATGGCTGATCCAAGTGCTTCATTTCCCAATGCGCTTGATATCAACGGTATTCCAAGATAGGAAATATTGCCAAAGCCAAGGAGCAGGAAGAGCGTCCGCTTCATTTCCAATGAAGTCTTAAACAATGCACTTACCGGGAAAGCTAAAAGTACACAGACAATAAGATAAGCTGAATTAAAAAACAAAAGATTTGAGTATTCACTAAATCTGAAATCGAGGCGGACCAAAGCAACAAATATCAAGGAAGGCAATCCCAGCCAAAGGGCATATTTATTCAATATATCCACCCATCCGCTGTGAACGGCCTTAATCCGGGCCAAAACTATTCCGGTAATGATTACCAGAAACAAAGGGAGAATTGATTTAGCAGCCAGAAATAAAGAGGTCATATTGTATTTGAAATGAATGCTGACTTAAAACCTTCAAAAATGCACAATACCTGATTATGATTTCAGGATCCCATCTATTATCTTTAGTTCGGTTTCTGAAAAAGAGAGATTATTATGTGAATCCAGATTCTCTTTCAATTGTGCAACCGAACTTGCTCCAATCAAAACAGAGGTGACCCGTTGATCTTTTAACAACCAGGCAATTGCCATTTGTGCCAATGACTGTTCACGTTCTTTTGCGATATTATTCAATTGTTTAATTTTATTAATCGCCGGTCCGACCTGCTCTTTCCTTAAAAATCCCCAGGACTTCGCAGCTCTCGAATTTTCCGGGATTCCTTCGAGATACCGGTTGGTTAAAAGTCCCTGAGCCAAAGGGGAGAATGCAATCACCCCGATTCCCTCATCCCATGCCACATCCAGCAGGCCTTGCTCCACCCACCGTTCAAACATTGAGTATTTAGGCTGGTGGATTAAACAAGGTGTACCAAGTTGTTTAAGTATTGCCGAAGCTTTTTTGGTTAAATCAGACGGATAATTTGAAATACCGGCATAAAGTGCTCTCCCTGAACGAACTGCCTGATCGAGTGCCATCATTGTCTCCTCAAGAGGTGTTTCAGGATCAGGCCGGTGTGAGTAGAAAATATCAACATATTGAAGGCCCATACGTTTTAAACTCTGATCGAGGCTTGACAATAAATATTTTCGTGAACCCCACTCTCCATAAGGACCGGGCCACATCAGGTAACCAGCCTTGGTTGATATTATAAGTTCGTCCCTGAAAGGAAGAAAGTCTTTTTTGAAAATTACACCAAAGTTCTCTTCGGCAGATCCCGGAGGCGGCCCATAGTTGTTTGCGAGATCGAAATGGTTGATGCCCCGGTCAAAAGCATAACAAAGCATGGCCCGTCCATTTTCCAAAACATCTACCCCTCCAAAGTTATGCCACAATCCCAAAGAGATCTCAGGCAGCCTGATACCGCTGCGGCCACACCTCCTGTAGTTTAATCCATTATCATACCGCTCATTTGAAGGAAGATATCTCATTGTCGTGTCTGGCAAATTATTAGCCATAAAATTATAAATAATATGGGATACCTGTGAATAATTTCTATATTTGTTCAATTCAAATAGTAGTGGCTGAACGAATCCTGAACAAAACAAATTCTTAAAATATGAGACAAGTAGCTATTGGAATTGATATCGGAGGCACAAATACTGCGGTGGGAGTTGTTGACCACGACGGACTGCTTTTATATGAAAAGAAACCTCAGCTGCCAACTCCGCAGAAAAGGGAAAATCCTAATATGACAGTTGCTGTTTCTGAAGAACTTATTGAAAAATACATTGCAAGCCTTACTTCTGAGATAAAGATCGCAATTGATACTGTTAAAAAAATAAATCCCGGGATTGAAATTGCAGGAATAGGTATTGGAGCCCCGAATGGTAATTACTATTCAGGAACGATTGAAAATGCCGCCAATCTCCCTTTCGTCGGAGTTGTCCATTTTACTGATCTAATCCGGAAAAATTTTCCTGATTTCAAATATATAAGGCTCACCAATGATGCCAACGCAGCTGCTTTGGGAGAGTTGATCTATGGCGGGGGAAAAGGGATGCAAAACTTCGTCATGATCACTTTGGGAACCGGTTTGGGAAGTGGAATAATAGTAAATGGAGATCTGGTTTATGGCTCCGACGGATTTGCAGGTGAGTGCGGACACACAACCGTTGTTCCTGACGGACGACTTTGCGGATGTGGGGGTTACGGACACCTCGAAGCATATTGCTCGGCGACTGGAATTAAAAGAACTGTATATGAACTGCTTGCTCATTACAATGCAACTGAAAGCGAATTAGCTAAAGTCCCCTATTCTGGGATGACAGCTAAAATAGTTTTTGACGCAGCCGAAAATGGTGATCAGATTGCGAAGGAGGTATTTCAAAATGCCGGAGAACTGCTCGGACGTAGTCTGGCGGATACGGTTCATCATCTTAGTCCTGAGGCTATTTTCCTTTTCGGCGGAGCAGCGGCAGCGGGTGAATATATCTTCAAGCCAACTAAAGAGAGCATGGAGCGTCATCTGCTCCCTACATTCCGTAACAAGGTGAAAATACTGCCATCAAAACTCAGGGAAGGTTCCGCTGCGATTGTTGGTGCCAGTGCGCTGGTATGGAAAGAGATTGAGAAAAATCAATAAAATGAAAAGAGTTATTCTGGTACGTCATGCTAAAAGTGTTTCCCACGGTTATGATCAGGATTACGACCGCACATTAACCGAAAGAGGGGAAGAGGACGCCCAGACAATTAGTCTCGAACTTCAAAAGAGAGGTATTCATCCCGATTTGATCATATCAAGTCCGGCTGTAAGAACAAGCCAGACCGCGCGGATTTATGCCGATACCCTGGGATATTCCGGAAAATCCATACTTTTTGAAAAAAAACTATACAGCGGCAAAACTTCAGAAAATTTCCTTGAAATGCTGCAGTACCTGGAAGACGATAAAGAAACTGTAATTGTTTTCGGACACAACCCAACAATATATTACTATATGCATTTCCTTCTGCATGAATTCAACGATGACGTTCCTACATGTTCAACAGTCGGAATCGACTTTGAAACTGATAGCTGGAAAAAATTAAGGGAAAGACATGGTAAAATGGCTTTCCGTTTAATTCCGGATATGTTCAGGTGAATAAAATTTCTTCACTCTCTTCTCCATATCAGTTTTTTACCGAAGCCAAGCCTGTTGTCAGTCATTTTTGCGTAATCAATCCTGAACTTCCAAAGTGTAGTTTCCATCAGTACAGATAAAGGGAATCGCTTCAAATAGAGAGATTTTACCTGCGAAGCTTCGTCACCATCTGATAAAAACAGCTCACCTGAAAACTGAACTCCTTGTATTTTCCCTACGATACTTGTCTCCAGAACGACAGAACCTGCAACTTTGCAATTTTGAAGAACTTCTTTTATGTGCCTGGTATCATAGCTTGAGGTAAAAACCAAAGTCATGTCGTGTTCCATGAATGCGTAAAAACAATGCGCGCACCATGGCCGATTATCAGCGCAGGTCGATAGTGTCATTACATGATGCCTCTTCAGGAAAGAGATAATTTTCTGATCAGGATGTTCCATAACTGCTACCAATGAAAAATAACCGTCTGTCTAACTTCCGGGTGCAAGCTTAAAGCAACCGGACAGGTTTTTGTCACCGCTTCCAGTATCGCTTTATCCTTGCCGGAAAAATTTCTCTTTGGAAAAGTAATACCGACAATAATCTCACCTATCCGTCTTGGCTCGGATGTCATAATTTTAGTCGTTTCGATAGTAGTCCCCGCCAGATCTAAACCCCTGTCACGGGCTTTTATTCCCATAATGGTCATAATACAGTCACTTAGGGCAGTAGCTACCAAATCTGTCGGAGAAAATGCCTCTCCCTTACCCTGATTATCAACCGGGGCATCAGTAATTAGCTTTTGACCTGAACGAATATGCTCATTTTCAGTCCGTAACTCTCCAACATAAACTGTGCGTGAAGTTGTCATACTTATAAAATTTAAGGTGCAAAGTAATAAAAACAGTTTATACTTTCATAAGTTTATAAAAAAGTTAACTTCGTTGCCAAAATTTAAACTATTGCATTATGTTTTCCGGAATTGTTGAAGGAATGGGCACGGTGGAGGTGATCCAAAAAGAACGCGAAAATGTTCACCTGACTTTAAGCTGCGGCTTTGTCGATGAATTAAAAATTGATCAAAGCCTGTCTCATAACGGGGTATGTCTTACCATAGTGAAGCAGGATGCATCATCATACTCAGTTACTGCTATAATGGAGACTTTGCTAAAATCCAACCTTGGCTTGCTGAAAGTTGGTGACAAGGTAAATCTTGAGCGAAGCATGCTGATCAATGGACGCCTGGACGGGCATATCGTTCAGGGTCATGTTGATCAGACTGCAATTTGTTCAAAAATTGAGGAATCGGACGGAAGCTGGTATTACACGTTTAAATACGATTTTGATTTGGAAAAAGCGCGCCAGGGTTATATGACAGTTGAAAAGGGTTCTGTAACGGTAAACGGCGTGAGCTTAACAGTTGTAAATTCAAAAAATGACTCTTTTCAGGTAGCCATAATCCCTTACACCTACGAACAGACCAACTTCCATACATTTGAAGTTGGTACTGTTGTCAATATCGAATTTGATATTATCGGGAAATACCTTAGTCGTTTGGCAAGCTATAAAGTTTGAAGAGAAAAAAAAGTTGTAAGGTGCTAACTTGTTATTTATAAAATTTAACATCGGTTTTATATAATCTTATTATGAAAACCCTTTTATTTTCTGCCGCTCTGGTGGTACTTTTTGCAGCTTATCATCCCGTGAAGAAGGAAACACTGGTTCAAAAGGCAGCTCGTATTCACGCAGATGTCCTTACAACAGACACTCATTGTGATACACCAATGAATATGACAGACCCTGATTTTAATCTGGCTGAAAGGCATAATGCTAATGAGACAGGAACAAAGGTTGATCTTCCAAGAATGAAAGAGGGAGGATTGGATGCTGAGTTTTTTGCTGTCTTTCTGGCCCAGGGTAAAAGAACAGATGAAGGTCACCTTAATGCCAGGACAAAAGCTCTTAATATACTAAAGATGATTTATAAAAGTGTGGAAGCCTCACCTGATCTTGCACAGATAGCAAAAACCCCGGAAGATGGTTACGCAGCTAAAAAAACCGGAAGAAGGGCAATATATATTGGGCTCGAAAATGGATATGCCATTGGGCACGATTTATCGATGATCGAAAAATTCTGGCAATTGGGGGTGCGCTATATCACTCTTTGCCACACTTTAAATAACGATATTTGCGACTCTTCGACTGACAAAAAAGGTGCTGAATACAATGGGCTTTCGCCTTTTGGCATTGAAGTAGTCAAAGAGATGAACCGAACCGGAATGATTATTGATGTTTCTCACATTTCTGATTCATCGCTTTTTGATGTTCTGAGAATCAGTAAGGTACCTATAATCGCCAGTCATTCATGTGCAAGAGCTGTCTGCGATAACCCGCGTAATTTAACTGACAATGATCTTAGGGCAATCGCAAAGAACGGAGGTGTCGTTCAGGTATGTATTTATACAGAATATGTAAAAACTACATATCCTAACCCTTCGCGTGACTCTGCAAGGAATGTTCTGCGATTAAAATACAATGATTTTGAAGGCCTTACGAATGAACAGGAAAGAGCGGGACATGCCGAGTGGCAGGAAGTTACAAAAAAATTCCCTCAAAAATTAGCTTCAGTTAAAGATGTTGTTGACCATATAGATCATATTGTAAAAGTTGCAGGGATTGATCATGTCGGAATAGGAACCGATTTCGATGGTGGAGGGGCAGTTTCAGGTTGCTTCGATGTTTCTGAGATGGGGAATATTACACTCGAACTTGTAAAACGTGGTTACGACCAGGAGCAGATCCGAAAAATCTGGGGTGCCAATTTTATGCGTGTGTTTAAAGCGGTATTGAATGGTTCCGGAAAATATATATGAAAAGTGCAAAGTCTTAAATCTAAAAAGATCTGCATTAAACTCCGGTGAATTTTACAGAGTCTGAAGCATAGACTTTTAATTCACCGACATCCAGTAACCTGTCTGAGGTTCTGCCTCGCGTAGGCTTCTTAAGGATGTTAATGCCTCTTTTCTGTCTCTATAAGACTGCACAATCACCAGGAATGAGCCGTTTGGCAAAACTATCAGTTCCGATTTGAACCCCACTGCCTGAAGTCTGGAGAGAAAATTATCGGCATTCTGGCGAATAGCGAAATAACCGCCAATCACCCTGTACCTTGCCCTGGAATTGAGGGTAATGGGTTCAATACCTGTTTGAGCTGAGGTTTGCCTGGTTTGCAGGGAAGTTGCTTTAGTTACTGCAGATTTGCCAATAACCGAAGAATCGGAACTGACTACGGTTGAAGCACTAAAAGATCCATTTACAGGAATGTTAATAGCGGAAGTTTGTATACTGGCATTTGAGTTATTTTTCCAGGAATATTTCGGGACAGGAATAAAAATCAAAGACAGTAAAATTGGAATCCCAACAGCCAGAATTTTTACCTTACGTGAAATAAAAACCGGCCGGACCGCTTCCTTGCCGGTGAAAACCCTTTTTGCAGAGATGATATCCTTAGGTTCCAGTTGAGGAAAATGGAATCCTTCCAATCCATAGGCATCCAGCAAAAAATTCTCATGAACCCCGGGCTCGAAGATTAATTTCCCGTTACGGTCGAAATTCAAAGATCCAATATTGGCAAATTCGATTTTTTCACCATTTTCAAGCTTTGACCATATTTCATCTACGAATTCCGATATAATTCTGCGTGCTTCCATATAACCGACACCCTCGGTTTCGGAAATATGGTTGACCAGCAATCCATCGTTCCTGTTCAACTTTCCCGTAAATATAATCTCCTTAACAGGTGGTTTAAATCTGTTACCGGCAAGATCCATCTCTGCCGGCCGGTAGTTTGCAATAAAACCGCCAAGATCCGGAACAATCACACAATCATGCAACCGCAACAATTCGACCAGATAAAATGATATATCCATAACCAGTTTTTTCAATGTATCAAATGTAGTTAAAAGTACAGGTTTGAAACGAATTAGTGAAGAATAAATTTGACATTCTTATCTTAAATTTATAAAATCCTCTTTGCAAACGATATAGGGTTAATAAATAATTATAACTTTGAATAAAGTATATTCATTAATATGGGACGACAGGTATTGGTCACAGGGGGAACAGGATACATTGGTTCACACACTGTTGTGGAATTGCAAGCTGTTGGGTTTGATGTTGTAATAATCGATGATCTTTCCAACTCTTCATTCGAAGTTGTTGATAATATTGAAACAATCACTGGAATCCGGCCAGAATTCGAAGAGTTTAATCTCCTCAGTTCGGATAAACTGGAAACATTTTTTAAGAAATACACACATATTGAAGCAATAATTCATTTTGCCGCTTTTAAAGCAGTGGGTGAATCTGTTGAAAAGCCACTTGCTTACTATCGGAACAACCTTGTATCGTTGATGAATATTTTGGAGTGCATGTCAAAATACAACATTCCAAACCTCGTATTCTCTTCTTCATGCACAGTTTATGGGCAACCTGATAAGTTACCGGTTACCGAGAAAACTCAAAAAAAAGAAGCAGAATCACCTTACGGGAATACCAAGGCAATAGGTGAAGAAATACTTCAGGACGTTGTAAAAGTCACACCTGATATGAATGTTATTGCCCTTCGTTATTTTAATCCAGCCGGAGCGCACTCATCAGCATTGATCGGCGAACTTCCCCGTGGAATTCCAAACAATCTTGTGCCGTTTATTACACAAACGGCCGCTGGTATCCGGTCGCAGCTAAGCATTTTTGGAAACGATTATAATACCCCCGATGGAAGTTGTATCCGCGACTATATCGATGTTACAGATCTGGCCAAAGCCCATGTATCAGCTATTAAAAGACTGATTAACTGTAACAATATTCAACCTATTGAGTTTTTCAATATAGGAACCGGAAATGGTGCATCTGTACTGGAAGTTGTTACAACTTTTGAGAAGGCAACCGGTGTTAAAGTGAATTATAAAATTGTTGCTCGCCGACCGGGTGATATTGAGAAAATCTATGCCGACACGACGATTGCAAATACTGTTCTGGGATGGAAGGCAGAAACATCTTTATCCGACACCCTTCTGTCAGCGTGGAATTGGGAAAAACGGATAAGAAATATCGGGTAAAAGCTAAATAACTGAATTATCAAATAAATATTCAGCTTTCGCTAATATTAGAATTTCAATTAATTGACAGGCTTAAATAATACGACATTATTTAGTTTTCATTACTTAATCAGTTTCAGATATGAAAACAATTCTGATTACCGGCGGTGCTGGATTTATCGGGTCACATGTGGTCAGGCACTTTGTAAACAATTATCCTCACTACAAAATAATTAATCTTGACTTACTAACCTATGCAGGTAATCTCGAAAACCTGAAAGATATTGATAACCTGCCAAACTATGAATTTGTAAAAGGAGATATAAATGATAGCGCTTTCGTGAACCTACTGTTTGGGAAGTATAAGTTTGACGGAGTTTTGCACCTTGCGGCAGAATCGCATGTAGATCGTTCTATTTCAGATCCAATGTCCTTCATTATAACAAATATTGTTGGTACAGTAAATCTGCTTAACGCGGTACGCAAAATTTGGAGCACCGACAACAGGGGAAAGCTTTTTTATCATATATCAACCGACGAAGTATATGGCTCGCTGGGCCCAACAGGGGCTTTTAAGGAAACAACATCCTATGATCCTCAAAGCCCTTATTCTGCATCAAAAGCTTCTTCCGATCACCTTGTAAGAGCATATCACAATACCTATAAATTACCGGCTGTGATCACTAATTGTTCAAACAACTACGGGCCAAACCAATTTCCGGAGAAGCTGATTCCGCTGGCTATTCATAATATAATCCATAACAAGCCCATTCCAATTTACGGGAAAGGTGAAAATATCCGCGACTGGCTTTATGTTGAAGATCACGCGGCCGCGATTGATCTGGTCTTTCATGAAGGGAGAAATGGTGAAACCTATAATATCGGAGGGAATAACGAATTGACAAATATTTCATTGATCCGTCAGTTATGCAAAACGATGGACGAGAGACTAAAACGTAAAGAAGGTACTTCCGAGAAGTTGATTACCTATGTAAAGGACAGGGCTGGTCATGACCTTCGTTATGCAATTGATTCCACAAAAATCCAACAAGAACTTGGGTGGAAACCTTCCTTGTTGTTTGAGCAGGGGATCAAAAAAACTGTTGAGTGGTACATGGCTAACCCCGGATGGCTGGAGAATGTTGTATCAGGCGAATACGAAAAATATTACGAAAAGCAGTACATCAGGAGGTAATTTTAAGAGTTTGTTTTTTTGAATTTAATTTTAAGAAAAGGTTTAGGATACGACACACAAGATTAAACAAATCATTCATCGAAAAGTGAGGTCTCGTTATAATGTAAATGATGGAAATTTAAAAACTCCATATACTCTTCCTGAAATGATTTCTTCCAATGGTATTGTTCCTGATTTTGAATATACAATAATGTGCTATCCAGCTGTGACCGGCTAATGGAAAAGGCTGCAAATCCACTTGCCCAGCTAAAGGAACGTAGTGTTTCAAATTTTTGTCTGATCCAGGTTGTGGAGCTTTGTTTTATCGGGATAATTGCGGATTCGACAGATAGTTTTGAAGGTATTGCCAGTAAAAAATGGATATGGTTTTCGGTTCCGCCAAGAGCAACAAGTTTCATCCCTTTCGACTTTGTGATCGCTGAAAGATAAGTCAACAGTTGACCCCGAACAGTAGCAGTAAGAAAATTTTTCTGCCGGTATGTTCCTATAACGACATGTATTAGACAGCTGATGAACTCTTTCGTCATTATATTTGACAATATTTTACTGAATATCAAAGGTTGAATAAGATTTCATGCCCTCTGACCGAGGTTTTTTACTGGTATGAAGTAACAAAACTTATTTAATTTTTCCAAATGCAGGGAAGGTAATATTTTTTAACTAAACAGATTATTATAAGGAGCACATTCTCACTATTTTTGCACAGGAGAAAACGACATGGAATATATCCTTAAAGTTCTGAGTGTTATTTTGGTTGCAAGTATCAAATACTTCTGGGCGACCCCATATTCTTTTGGATTGAAGCTAAATGAATGGGAAACAATATTTTTCATGTTAACCGGAGGTGTATTAGGATTCTTATTCTATTATTATTTTTTTGGATTTCTTTTCAAAGAGTTAAAATTGCTCTGGCCTCTTGTCTATAATTTTACACCGGTTCTGTTTAAAGTGAGATTTGAAATGTGGTTGAATCGCCGAAGGATAAAAAGAATGTTTGCAAAAAAATTCACGAACAGGAATAAAATAATCATTCGAATTCGAAGGCAATATGGTAAGTGGGGCATTGTGATATTATCACCTGTGATTCTCTCGATTCCAGTAGGGGCTTTGCTTGGAAACAAGTATTTTAAAAATGATCGTCACTTTATCCCATATATGATATTTTCAATAATAATCTGGGGAATTGTCTCAGTAGCATTATTTAGCACCTTTATGAAGCACTAATGCTTAAGTTGTTGTAGTAGTTTACCTGATCTGTTAATAAAACCGGCACTACTTTCCTCTTCCCTTAAGTTCTCAATAACCAGAATAAGTTCGCCCTTTAAATCTGGCACAATCCGGGCAATATTGAAAAGCAGCTGCATCGCATGCACCCTGACTGAAACAGGTTCAGATGGTGCAAGCAGTTCAAAACTTCGGTTGACAATAGCACCAAGGTAATTCTCCGGTATTTCGTAACGACACAATATCCGGGTAAAATGTCTTTTCAGCGAACCATTTTTTGTAGATAACAGTGCGTCAATAATCTCAGGTAGTTTATCTGAAAGTAAATCAGGAAATTCTTCTGAGGCATTATCTATTATCCAGCATGACCGCATCGCCAATCGTTTATCATCAGAAAAAATGAATTGAAAAAGTTTGTTAAACAGTCTGTTATCATCTTTAACAGCACTTTTCCAAACTTCAAGTTCATTAATTCCTGTGGAAAAAATAGTTTGAATAATATCCCTGTTGTCAATATTAACGTACATTTCTATTGCTGAGATAATCGTAAAAGTCAAGTTGGGATTTAACCTGTGGTAAATTTCCCTGATTTTTTATTCTGTTGGTTAAATCATTATCTAAAATCCTCGCAGCAGTGTTATCAACCCATTGCAAATTAAAGAAATCGATCAGCTCTTCCCTGATCTCCTTATCATAAATTGGAACAGCAACTTCTACCCTTTTATCGAGGTTACGGCTCATAAAATCCGATGATGATATATACACTTTCTCGTCGCCCCCATTAAAAAAATATAATAGTCTTGAATGCTCAAGATACCTGTCTATCATTCCGATAGCCGGTATGTTCACGTTACCTTCGCCGGAGCAGGTAAACATCGAAAACATACCCCTTATATTCAACCTGATCCCGACTCCGCATTTCGCGGCCTCTTCAATTTTACCAATAATTTCTTCGTCGACCAAATTATTACATTTCAGATAAATGCGGGCTTCAATTCCGGCTTTTGCATTAATTATTTCCTGCTTTATTAAAGCAACTATTTTATTCCGCAAAGTAAAAGGGGCAACCAGAAGATGCTGGAACCGGCCGATATTATAATTGCGATCGAAAAAATCAAAAACACGTGTCACTTCGCGCGTTATATTTGGATCTGCAGTGCATAACAGCTGATCTGAAAAAACTTTCGAAGTAACTTCATTAAAATTTCCTGTACCCACCAGGGCATATTTCCTGGTCTCTTTATTCTCTTTGCGTGAGATCAGGCATAACTTGGAATGTACTTTCAGTCCAGGAACTCCCAGGATTACTTTAACATTCTCTTTATCAAGCATATTACCATATTGGATATTCTCCTGTTCATTAAAACGGGCCCTAAGCTCAAGCACCATGGTTACCTTTTTCCCGTTTCGTGCCGCATTAATTAAAGCATTAATAACATGAGAATTACGAGCCATCCGATAGCCGGTCATTTTTATCTCCGTCACTTTCGGGTCGATTGAAACTTCGCGTAACAAATCAATAAAATGGAAGAATGAGTGGTATGGAAAATGAAATAAAATATCACTTTTTGCGATGCTGTCCAAATAAGTTTGCCCATGCACAATTTTTTTATGCTTTACAGGATTAACCGGTTTATAATACAGATATTCGGCACCCACCAAAGGAAATCCCATAAAATCCTTAAAATTATGAATTCTGCTTCCGCCGATCACAACATCATCTTTCTTGAAATTCAGCTTAGAAAGAAGAAAAGAAAGCAAATTCCCGGGAATCTCCTTTTCATGGACAAACCTGACAAGTTCGCTATTGCCGCGCTTAACAATACTTTTTGCCACGAGCTTTACATAGCTCTCAGCCACATCATCATCAAGATCAAGCTCAGCGTCACGCGTTAACTTGAAAATATATGAGTTGATATTCTGGTAGTTGAACATATAGAAAGTATCGTCCAATTCGTAACGAATAACATCTTCAAGAAGAATTATGTATGTCTTGTCATTGTCCGACGGAATAATTACAAATCTGGGAAGCAGATCAGTAGGGACCTCAATCAGGGCATATTGAGACTTTTTATTTTTTACCATATCCACGGCAAGATAAATTGCATCATCCCTCAGAAGAGGCATTTTGGTACTTTTTTTCAGAATAATTGGCATAATTCGTGGCCGAACCTCCCTTTTGAAATAATGCGTAACAAATTCACCCTGCTCCGAAGTAAGCTGTCTTTCATTCACAATAAAAATATTCTCCTGAGCCAATTCCCTCAATATCTGATTATAAATTTCTTCGAACCGATTACTGTGTTCAATTACTATCTCTTCAATCTGTGAAAGTATGTCACGCGGATTTCCTCCTTCAGCAAGCGTCAACTGACCAATCATTGCCAGACGACGAAGGATAGCTACGCGGACGCGAAAAAATTCATCAAGATTATTTGAATAAATCCCGAGAAATTTAAGTCTCTCAATTAGAGGTACTTCCCGCCTTGCTGCTTCCTGAAGAAGTCTTTCGTTAAATGATAACCAGCTGACTTCCTTACTCCTGAGTCTTGCATTCATTTTACGTTATTCAAAATTAATTTTCTAAAGATAAAAAATCATCTTAAATTAATACAATCACTTCTCCTATTTTTGCATGTCAACGTTTTTTCTACTAAATTTGGAAAAGATGAAACAGAAAAATTGCGATGACCGAGAAAGAACTCAAAGAAAAACACCAACAAATTTGTAATCTGCTGTCAACAAGAAAATTAAAGCCCGCATTCGACCTTTTGGAGCAGTTAATTTCGGAAACCGGCATAGGCCAATACCGCGAAGAGTATAGCAGATTAGAGCAAAATTATAAATTTATGCTCAAATATACCGTTGAGGGTATCAATGACCCTGAAAGGCAGAAGATCTACGAGCATTTATTTATATCCACTTTCGAGATCGCCGACAATACTTATGAGAATCTCCGGATGAAGTATTCACAATCTGTTGAATATCAAAAAAAAAGGGGATTTGCTAAACACTATATCACTAATTTGGATGGTTTTGCACAGGAACTGGAGAAATATTCAATAAAAAAAGAGCTCAGGACACTTCTTACTGATATACCATCAGAATATAGCGATACTCGTATGGAGGCAGAGATACATCTGCAAAAAATTTTCACCATCTTCTACCATTTCTGGTTTACTGACCGGCTGTCAGGGAATGAGGTTCAATTCTTCCAGTCATTATTGCAGAATGAGGTTTTACCATATTATGAAAAGTCGCTTATAGTTACAGGTCTAACCCTCAGCCTTATGCGATTTTTCGACGAACATAAGATTGTATTGCTTTTTAATGCCTATGAAAATTCTGATGAAGAGGTAAGTCAAAGAGCATTAATAGGTTTGCTAATTGGTATTTACTATTACGACCAAAGAATGCCCTTTTACCATGCCTTAACTGGCAGGTTGCAGATATTAATTGAAGATCAAAGATTTAAATCAAATTTTGAAAAATCGATCCTTCAGTTTATCCGTAGCAAAGAGACCGAAACAATACAACGAAAGCTACAGGATGAGATCCTGCCGGAAATGATTAAGCTTAGCCCGAATCTTCGGAACAAGCTGAGCATTGAAAGTTTAATGGGTGAGGGACTTTCGGAAGATAAAAATCCGGAGTGGCAGGAAATACTGAAAGATTCTCCAGGATTAATGGGGAAAATGGAAGAATTGACAGAAATGCAGTTAGAGGGGGCTGATGTATTTTTAAGCTCCTTTTCAATGCTTAAGCATTTCCCGTTTTTTAGTGAATTGGCAAATTGGTTTTTCCCTTTCACATCAGATCATCCTGAAATTAATGCGAATTCAATCAAAAAGGAGACAAATGACGATATTGGGTTCACTCAATTGATTATGAAATCGCCTATGCTTTGTAACTCTGACAAGTACTCCTTTTTTTTCAGTATATTGAATATTCCTCAGGATTACAAAAAAATGGTGTCCGATTCGTTAAGGGCAGAATCAGGACAAGCAGAGGAAATTGAAAAAGATGAATCGTACCTGGGTCATAACAAGAAAGCTGAAATTATTATAAGTCAATACATCAGGGATCTTTATCGCTTCTTTAAAATCCATCCTCAACGTGACGGATTCGAAGACATATTTGCATGGAAGTTCGACTTTCATAATAAATTTGCTTTCTCAAAACTATTAGGGGAAGACCTGAAAATACTACGAAGTATTGCGGAGTTTAATTTTGCTAAGAATTATTTCCGCGACGCTGCTGACATATTCGAATTATTACTTCAGGGCGCAGATGATGCTGAAATGCTTCAGAAATTAGCCTTTTGCCACCAAAAAATGGAGGATTATAAAAAGGCCCTCAGTTATTACCTCAAAGCTGACCTTTTCGATCAAAATAAAATCTGGAATCTTAAAAAGATTGCTCTTTGCTGCCGGAACCTGAAAAAACCTGCAAAAGCACTTGAATATTATAAACAGGCAGAGATTTTGGAACCCGATAATTTAAGTCTCCATGTTTCGATTGGACAATGCCAAATGGAGCTAAGCCAATATGAAGAGGCTCTTAAGTCGTATTACAAAGTTGAATATCTTTCACCTGGAAATAAAAAAATATGGCGGCCAATTGGTTGGTGTTCGTTCCTCGTGGGTAAGGTTGAACAGGCTGAAAAATACTACGAACGACTGATTAATGAAGGCCCGAACAAGTACGACCTGTTAAATATGGGGCATGTCCAATGGCGCCTGGGGAATAGAAAATCAGCACTAAACTATTATAAAAGGAGCATAAATAATCCTGAAAGTTCTGAAAAAGATTTTATGGAGGCATTTGAAGAAGATCTGCATCATCTTATCAAACAAGGTGTTAATCCGGATGATGTTCCAATCATGCTCGATCAGTTGAGATATTTTTTGGAGGATTAATTCTAAAAATACCTCGGTATAATCTGATGACCTCTTTTGCCGTAGACAAAATCATAGCTTATCAGAAACTCATGAGTACCGGAATTTACCTGGGAAGGATGGAAGGTCGTCTGATCGTAGGAATAGCCGAATTTAAGTTGATTATTCACATTAAATTGAAAGATAAGCCCATACGAGTTTTCAAGTCGGTAAGTTGCTCCAATCCAGACCCTGTCGTAAAGTAGGAAACTTCCGGAGAAATCGATGTAACTTGGGGTCCTTTCTGCCCATCTGTATAATATTGTCGGTTTAAACTTAAGCAAATCACTAAGAAAAAAACAACACCTCCCATACCATAGAAATGGAGAACTTCGCGATAGACATTTTCACCATTTTCACTTTGCATCCTGTTTTTTAATATTTTAGGGGCTGATGCTCCCAGAAAAAACCTATCACTGTGCCACAAGATACCAACTCCGAGGTTTGGAAGAAAATTGACCTTAACATCGTATGCAAAAGTCGGGTCATTCGGATCGTTAATCAACAAATCGGTAAGATAAGCCTGAGAAATGTTGAAACCACCTTTCAATCCAAATGAGAGATACTGACGTTGAAAAAGGTTGACACGATAAGCGTAATCAACGTAAACACCGTTCTGACGTATAGGCCCCCACTTATCATTGACTATTGATAACCCAAGTCCAACATTAAATTTACGTAATGCCCCGCTAACTGTCAATGTGTTGGTGTTAGGAGCCCCTGCGAACCCCACCCACTGGGCACGTGAGATACCGGTAATATTTAATGTACCTGAAATTCCCGCATAAGCCGGCTGGATTGTCAGCAAATTATTCATATACTGGGTAAACACAGGGTCTTGTTGCGAAAATCCATAAAATGGCAATATTACGGAAAGGGAAAGGGCAAAACCTACAACTTTACCAAACAATATTTTAACTATTTTTTTCAAGAGAACCTCTATTTGTCATCAAATGTAAATAAAAATTCAGGAACAAAAAAATGGCAGATTATTCACTGATTTTCTCTTTATATTCATCCGCAGACAATAATTCATCCAATTCATCAGCTTTGTTTATTTTGATCTTTACCAGCCATCCTTTTCCGTAAGGATCAGAGTTCACAAGCTCAGCAGCATCAGTAAGTGCCGGGTTCATTTCAAGGATTTCTCCCGAAACAGGCATGAATAGGTCAGAAACAGTTTTTACAGCTTCAATGGTTCCAAAAACTTCTTCTTTTGCCAAGGTTTCGCCGACGGTTTCTATTTCCAGGTACACAATGTCGCCTAATTCGCCCTGGGCAAAGTCGGTTATGCCAACAAAGGCAAATGTTCCTTCTACACGGATCCATTCATGGTCTCTGGTGTACTTCAAATCTGATGGAATATTCATTTATAAATAGTTTAAAGTTTATTATTTCATGTTTCAAAAATACTATAAATAATTATGTACTAAACCACATTTAAGATACTTTTGACATCAGATTGCACAATGCAGGATTTAAAATAAATCAAAATAATTATGCAATCACTTTTATTAAATCGGGATTTTTACTAAAATTGGGGTAAAATACATTATGAATAATGTTCAGAGCAGAGATAAAATCACTCCCGGGGATCAATCAGGTTGCGACAAATTTTATTCAGGCGCATCAGGAGAACAGGATATTTGCCTTTTTCGGCGCAATGGGCGTTGGTAAAACAACATTTATTAAGGCACTTTGCGAAGAGATGCATGTGATAGATTATGTTACATCACCCACCTTTGCCCTTATCAATGAGTATAAAACCAGGAACAATTGTTCTATTTTTCATTTTGATTTTTACCGCATTAAAAGCTTAACCGAGGCTTATGATTTTGGATATGAGGATTACTTCTACAGTGGAGATTATTGCTTTATCGAATGGCCTGAGATGATCGAACCTATTTTACCCGAAATCGCAGTAAAGGTGTATATTAAAGAGATTGGTAATGGGAAAAGGATAATTGAGTCCTTTTAAAGATACTTTTAATATTTTCAGATTATGAATCAAAGGAAAGGTGGCAAATTATCGACACTGGCAAATGACCAGCTTCTTCCGCGGGAAGAGCTTTACAAAAGCAGCCCACGAAATATAAAACTTAACATCGGCATTCCCGACAATTCTTCGTCAATAGAGTACAGCGTGCCTTTGACTCCACAATCAGTTGAGGTCCTTGTTAATTGCGGTCATGATGTATTTGTTGAATCCGGTGCAGGTAAAGAGGCAAATTATTTCGACAAAGCTTATTCGGATGCAGGTGCTGTTATCTGCAAATCTGCGGCTGAAATTTTTCAAAGTGATATCATTTTGAAAATGGCACCTTTCACACACGAGGAGAGCGAACTTATGAAGGGCAATCAGCTGCTGTTTTCTCCGCTGTATTTAACCATGCAAACTCAGGAATCGGTACGTTGCCTGATGCGTAAAAAAGTGACAGCTGTTGCTTTTGAATACTTGAAAGACGAAAACGGTATATTTCCTGTTGAACGAATTTTCAGTGAAATAATGGGGAACTCTGCAATGGTTGTCGCCAGCGAATATCTGAGCACTGCCCGAAATGGCAAAGGGGTAATCCTTGGCTCTGTTACAGGAATCTCACCTACTGAAGTGGTAATTCTTGGTTCAGGAACCGCTTCAGAATACGCCGCACGTACTGCTTTGGCACTTGGTGCAACTGTAAAGGTTTTCGATGATTCGATTTCGAAATTAATGGATTTCCAATCGCGGCTGGGACAGCAGGTTTTCACCTCAGTCTTTCACCCCAAAGCCCTTCGTAAAGCAATGAAAACAGCTGAGGTGGTAATTGGGGCATTATCAATGCATGAGGTTCCCAAATTGATTATACCGGAAGAAATGGTTGAAGGCATGAAAGAGCATTCAATTATTATTGACCTGAACATCATTCAGGGTGGGTGCATCGAAACATCCAGGATAACCAATCATAAAAAACCAACCTACACTGTACATGGCGTTATCCATTATTGCGTTCCAAATATCACCTCCCGAGTTGCCCGTACCACATCTATCGCGGTTAGTAATATTCTTACGCCGATGCTGCTTGAAATAGGACAGTCGGGTGGAATCAACCAATATGTCAAAACTAATCGCGGGTTTTGTGAAGGGATCTATGTTTTCAATGGGGTATTAACGAACCGTGATATTGGTGAAGTCCTTAATGTGCCGGTAACTGATATTAATCTGCTGATGGCTGCTTTCTAAGTTCTGCCTTGGATGTTTGAAAGGGATTGGTTCAAGCTTATCATCCAATTGATTATCTGACTCGTCCTATTATGCATTGATTTCATATATCAATGTGCTGGTCACACTTAATCCCACTGCTTTTCAATCATACGGTATAAAAAATGGAAGAAGAACGATTTCTCCACATTAAGGCCAGATATTCGACCAAAATGATTTGTATATGCCAATCCACCCAATATCCCATAGAATGTGATTAAACTAATCTCAATAATCTCATATTTAAGGAGATATTTTGAAAATTCTCTACTACAATAGGGTCTCCCTTAAAGTAATAAGAAAGAATGTCTGTATCAATCAACGCTCTGTTCATCGAACCTACGAGTGTTTTTATTCCGATTTGAAGATACAAAAACAATAATAAATAGATTCTCAAAATTACTTTCAATCTTCTGTAGCAAGGATCATCATCGAAATGTGATGCAACCTAACCAGGCTGGTTCTGGTATATCCTGCACCATTGGGCATTACCTCACCGTTTTGAGCTACAATCAACCAGGTTTCCATCGGGATTTCGTACTCCACGGAGTAGTTATTCCCATTCAGAAGGACCAGAATCCGCCGCCACCGGTCACTATTGGCATGATCGCAAAGTTCAAAAGCGATAACCCCGGGAATATACTTCCCAAAAAATCTTAGTTTCGCGCGGACCAAATCACCATCTGAAATTCTGAAAGCCGGGTGCTGTTTCCTAAGTTCGACACATTTTCTAATAAAATTCACAAGACCGGAATAGCTGACTTTCCTGGTCCAGTCGATCTGATTGATATGATCCGGCGATCTGTAAGAATCGTTATGCCCCTCTTTTGAACGTAGCATCTCATCTCCTGCAAGGATAAAAGGGACCCCTTGTGAAGTGAAAATCACCCCGAATGCAAGCCGGGCCATTCTTTCGATTATTTCGGGTGAAGCTTCCGGGCAGGAATATTGAAGTTTATCAAAAAGAGTATAATTATCATGGCATGAGACATAATTAACGCATTGACCAGGATTATTTGCCCATGCCTGTTTAGAAGTACCAATAAAATCGTAAATAATCTGATCGTGTTGAATTGCACCGGTAATTGCAAATTTAAGCTGCTCTTCCCGCAGGGTAACCCCGCTGATAAAACCTGCATTGTTTTTCTCAAAAGGTGACCCTTTAAGACCATTTCGCATATCATCGCAAAATGATGCAATCCTGTTGAGGTACCTGGTATTCATTTTAACTGCCCGAAGTTTTTCCGGGAAAGGACTGACTCCGGCACTCCATCCTTCCCCATACATAAATATCTTTGGATCAACTGAATCAAGTCTTTTTCTTATCAGATTCATTGTCTCAATATCCATCAGTCCCATCAGATCGAACCGGAATCCGTCAATATGGTATTCCTCAGCCCAGTAAGCAACTGATTCGATAATGTATTTCCTCACCATTTCCCGTTCTGTGGCCAATTCCGTTCCGCAACCGCTGGCATCAGAGAATTTGCCATCCTTACCAAAACGATAAAAATATCCTGGTACGGTCTGATTAAAATAGGATTCAAAAATCAATCCGGTATGGTTGTAAACAACATCGAGGATAACACCTATTCCAATGTTATGAAGTGACATAACAAGCTGCTTAAGCTCCCTGATCCGGACAACACCATCCTTTGGATCCGTTGAATACCATCCTTCAGGAGTGTTGTAGTTTAACGGATCATAGCCCCAGTTATATTGAGCCGTTGTGTTTAATTCGTCAACAGTATAAAAATCGGCAACAGGAAGCAGGTGTACATGAGTAATCCCGAGTTCTTTTAAATGATCAATTCCGGTGGCTTCTCCTGTAGGAAGCTTTGTGCCCCTTTCTGTAAAACCCAAATACTTACCTTTATTGATAATTCCGGAAGAGGGTGACATGGAGAAATCGCGGACATGAACTTCATAGATTACCAAATCTGTCGGGTTCAGCATAGTTAAGGAAGTGTCGGTTTCCCATCCGGGAGGATTGGTTTTTTGAAAATCTATTATCATACCGCGAATGCCATTCTCGCCAGTTGCCTTTGCATAAATATCAGGACCTTCCCGGAGCCATCCCTGTTCGTCCCGGATCTGGATGGAGTAAAACAGACCTTCAAGGTTACCTGCTACCTTGCATATCCAGGTGCCTGCAATATCAGGTAAGAACCCGATTTCCTTAATTGCGCTGCCACTTTGACCAGACGTGAAGAGACGGAAAAAAACCTGAAGGGCAGAAGGTGCCCAAATCCTGACAATAGTTTCTTCAGGAGTCCATAAAATGCCCAGATCACTACCTTTATATACCGGGAAGTCGATAAAATCGCTTTCCTTAAATTTCCAATCCCTCATTTAAATTAAAACCATTTTAGCCTGATTGTCTGACTATTGAATTTTTTACCGTTCTTGTCTCTCATCTCAATACTCATACGGCAGGCAAGCTGCAACTCCGGAATTGAATCATAGAACTGATTCAGCGAAATATCTAAATAAGATGTCTGGCCAGGTTCTAGAAGAATCGGATAAATCTCAGAATGTTCAACCCTTAATACACGGAATTTTCGTTTTGTGAACCATCGTCGGAATATTATTACAGGTGCATTTAGATCAATATCTTTTATCCCTGAGTTTGTAACAGACATTTCAATATTAGTCGGATTAAAATGCTGGTTTTTGGATAAGCTGATTGTCGCAGCGTAAGGTACTCTTCTATTTCTGAATGACATTTTTTTTACTGAAGTTCCCTTTGCAAAGGTTCGTGTTCGGGTAAAAATAAAAAACCCTATCACCAAAACGGTGATAATCATACTCCATTTTATCAGCATCAGCGCAAAAGGTGAAAGTTCCATCATAGTTAAACTGAAATTTTCCGTATTCTCTGAACTAAATATTTCGATTCGGATAAATTATCGCAAAAGAATAGAAATAAACAGAGAGATACAAGCATTATTTTGGTACCAGGTTACATTTTTCTATTTGCACTTTTCACTTTCCCTTATATGACCTTTCTACCTTCTTCTTCCCCTGGATGGATTTTTTATCCTTTGAGGTGCCAATTCTTCTCCAATAATCCGGAAATCAAGTTGTTTTTTGTCCAGGTTAGCCCTGGCAATTTCAATTTCGATAACGTCGCCCAATTGATATTTTTTGTGGGTGCGACGTCCTGTTATGCAATAATTTTTTTCGTCGAATTCATAAAAATCATCGGTAAGTTCGAACAATGGAACCATGCCTTCACACTTATTTTCGTCCAATTCAACATAAATACCCCAATCTTTAACCCCCGATATCACCCCTTTGAATTGCTGACCAATTTTATCAGCCATAAATTCAACCTGTTTATATTTGATTGAAGCCCGTTCTGCGTTGGCAGCTTTATTTTCCATTGCTGAAGAATGTTTGCACATCTCTTCGTACTGATCGGTCTGAACCGACCTTCCATCTTCGAGATAACGTGCAAGTAAACGGTGGACCATCATATCCGGATAACGGCGAATCGGAGAGGTAAAGTGGGTATAATATTCGAAACCTAAGCCATAATGGCCAATGTTCCGGGTCGAATATTCGGCCTTTGCCATTGTCCTGATTGCAAGTGTCTCTATCACATTCTGCTCTTTTTTCCCGGTCACATTTTCGATCAGTTTGTTCATGGATGCCGTAACGGTCCGGGGAGTATTAGTCATGATGCCATACCCAAACCGTTTAATAAAGTGATTAAACGTGTCAAGTTTGTCAGGATCAGGCTTGTCGTGAATCCGGTAGACAAAAGTACGTTCCTTCTTTTTCGCTCCGGGTTTACCAACGAATTCGGCTACTCTTTTATTGGCAAGGAGCATAAACTCCTCTATTAGTTTATTTGAGTCTTTTGATTCTTTAAAAAACACACCAAGTGGTTTGCCGTCTTTATCAATTTCGAACTTCACTTCAATCCTGTCGAAGCCGATTGATCCATTTGCAAACCGGATTTCTCTTAGTTTTTTTGCCAGACGGTCAAGTGTCAGGATTGCATCTTTCAAATCACCTTCCCCGGACTCGATCACCTGCTGGGCATCCTCGTAGCTGAACCTTCGGTCTGAATGAATAATTGTTCGTCCAAACCATTCATGATGGACTGCGCTTTTGTCATCCAGTTGAAAAACAGCAGAGAAACAGAGTTTATCTTCGTTTGGCAGTAGTGAACAAACTCCATTCGACAGTCGTTCGGGCAACATTGGGACAACACGATCGACGAGATAGACTGAAGTTCCCCTGGTATAAGCTTCTTCTTCAAGCAACGATTCAGGTTTCACATACCAGGTGACATCGGCAATATGTATGCCGACTTCCCATAATCCATTTTCAAGTTTTCGTATTGAAAGGGCATCATCAAAGTCCTTTGCATCGGCCGGATCGACAGTAAATGTAGGGATATCGCGGAAATCACGCCTCTTTTTAATCTCATCCTCAGGAATTGCGAGGGGAATTTTATCGGCTGCCTGATTCACGGCTTCCGGATATTTGTAGGGAAGATCAAATTCGGCAAGAATAGCATGCATCTCAGTGTTGTTATTTCCTGCATCCCCCAGTACATCAATGATTTCAGCAAAAGGATTCCGTGCATGTTCCGGCCAGTCCATAATTCGTGCAACAGCTTTTTGCCCATGTTTTGCCCCTAAAAGCTTATCTTTGGGAATAAAAAGGTCGAATGGGGTCTTTTTATTGGGTACAAGAAAAGCACTGAATTGAGAGATTTCGACGGTTCCAACAAATGTTGTTTTTGCCCGCTCGATTATTTCGATTACTTCTGCCTCCGGATTACTTCTTTTATGTCGTGCATACAAACGAACCCTGACTTTATCACCATCCAGGGCATGATTCATATTTGCCGCCGAAACGAAAACCGGTTCATCTACTTCTTCGCAGCTTACCTGACCATATCCTTTGGGATTAAGCTCCATAATTCCGGTAACAGAGCCACCCTGAGATTTAAGGCGATATTTACCCCTATCTGTCTCAATAAGTGTATCTGTATCGCGAAGCTCCTGCAAAACAACATTTACAAGCTGTAATTCGCCAACATCCTTCGCGCCGACGGCTGCACCTATTTGTTTGTAATTAAATGATTTATTGTCATTTTCATAATATGCTGCAAGTATTGCCTTCTTTAATCCTGCTTTATTAAAACTAAGTGCTTTTCTGCTTTTTTTATCTTTGGCCATAATAATATTATTTTGCAACTAAAGGTACTTCAAATTTTCATTATACAGGTTCCTGGAGCAATGATTTTAATCCTTTCTGAAATCCTTTATGTAAATTTGTAGTCAGACACTTTAATTCCTAATCAGATTAATGATCCTGTTTGACGATATTATTTCTCTTTTTTATCCGCGTTTATGTGCCGGATGCGATGAACCTCTGGTGAAAGGTGAAGATGTTCTTTGTCTGAACTGTCTGGCTGACCTTCCTCGTACAAATTATCATATTTTTGAAGAAAATCCTATTTTTCAGATATTTACAGGTAGGGTGAATATTACTTCAGCCACTTCATTCTGTCGATTTGACAAGGGTGGACGATTGCAACACCTATTACATCAGCTTAAATACAGAGGAAACCGCGAGGTAGGCCGAAAAATGGGGTTCCTGTTTGGAACTGATCTGATTCAAAATATTTTATATCAGGATATTGATGCAATAATTCCTGTTCCTTTACATCCAAAAAAAGAAAAAAAAAGGGGATTTAACCAAAGCGTTGAAATTTGTAAAGGTTTATCCGAATCAATGAATCGTCCGCTCATCCTGGGAAATTTAATCCGCGAAGTTCATTCCTCTTCACAAACACGAAAAGGGCGATTTGAAAGATGGGAAAATGTAAGTGGAATTTTTAGTATTAAAAATGACACTTTTCTGAACGGGAAACATCTTTTACTGGTTGATGATGTAGTTACAACAGGTGCAACGCTTGAAGCCTGTTGCGAACCATTATTAAAACTCCCTGATGTAAAGGTGAGTATTGCGACGCTGGCATATGCATAGGAGAGCTGAACCGGAGATTTGACGGCTCAAAGCCTTTGAGAAGATCATAGGAAGTACCAGATCAGATGAAAAAGTTGTGGGGAAAGTATTTGTTTTGACATCTCTTATTACAAGGTAATTCTGAAAATATTTTCATTTACAATTTGACCTTTACCTCTCACTCCTCCTCCCCTTCGCTCTTACCCTGCCATCTAAACCCGCCATTTTCAAAACCTGCCAGATCAAGAATCCGGTCAAGTACTGTATCGACAACTTCATCAACCGTTTGTGGAAGGCTGTAAAATGAAGGTGTTGCAGGGGCAATAACTGCACCAGCTTCGGTTAATAGAGTCATGTTCCTAAGGTGGATCAGATTATAGGGGTTTTCACGTACCACAAGGATTAACCGTTTTCTCTCTTTGAGTATTACATCCGCAGCCCGGGTGATTAAGTCATCCGAAACGCCTGAGGCAATCCTCCCTAAAGTTCCCATTGAGCAGGGAATAATTATCATAGTATCATATCCTGCTGAGCCAGATGCAAAAGGTGCATAAAAATTATCCTTCCCGTAAATAGTGAAATTACCCTTCAAATCTTCAGGTGAAATACCTAATTCGTATTTCCATATTTCACGGGCATTGACAGAAAACAAAAGAGCACATTCTTCCATCTGATCTTTAATTGTCTGAAGTTTATCGAGGAATCTCTTTGCGTATATTGAGCCGCTTGCACCTGTAACTGCGATAATTATTTTCTTTCCCATATAACTGGCATTTTAAACTAAATCACACACCTTCAACTAATTTTTTCTCATTATTATTTTCACTTCACATTTTTCACCATGCAACTTCTTTCTCATTCACTTTGTCTGAAGTTTGGCGAGCATTTTTATTAAATCTTCCACACCTTCGCTTGCCCCTTTTGCAATTACCTGAACTTTTGCCGGAAGTGCATCGGGCGGGTTGGGATCAATAAGAAAAACAGGTGTTCCATACAAGGCATAATTGATTAATCCGGCAGCAGGGTAAACATTTAATGAAGTCCCGATAACACAAATATAATCAGCCGATTCAACAAGTGGAACAGCCTCTGCCATAGCTGGCACATCTTCTCCAAACCAAACTATATGTGGCCGTAACTGACTCCCCTTACCGCATTTATCTCCCATTTTCATTTCAGGATTATCCAGTTTGTATATCAGTGCCGGGTCAACTGAACTTCGGGCTTTGGATAGCTCACCATGCAAATGCAGTACTTTTGTTGAGCCGGCCCTTTCATGAAGATCATCGACATTTTGCGTAATCACAAATACATCAAATCTTTTTTCCAGTCCGGCAATAAGTATATGTCCGCGGTTCGGTTTGCTTTGGATCATCTGTTTCCGGCGGTCGTTGTAAAAGTTGAGTAGTAATTCAGGATTTTTGTACCAGGCTTCAATGCTGGCTACTTCCATCACATCATATTCTTCCCATAACCCGTTCATATCACGAAAAGTGCGAATTCCGCTCTCAGCTGACATACCTGCTCCCGACAAAATTACAAGTCGTTTCATCATTTAAAGTTTTGGATGAAAGTGGTTAATATTTCTTTCAATTCCAATTTTTCAGTTAATAATTCAAAGTCATAATAAAAATTTCTCACCAAGACTGCCAAGACCGCTAAGAACCTAAAGTAAAACTTTGCGTTACTTTGCGTTCATTGCGGGATAAAAAAAAGGTTTCGCGCTAAGTCCGCTAAGGCACGCAAAGGAAAAAAGGGACTTTGCGTTACTTTGCGTTCATTGCGGGGTAAAAAAAAGGTTTCGCGCTAAGTCCGCTAAGGCACGCAAAGGAAAAAAGGGACTTTGCGATACTTTGCGTCCATTTAGCGAGAAATATAGAAGTTACATAAAAGAGACAAAATAAAGTGATGCCGGATATTTTTAAAACCTGAAATTCCAGGTAATGGAGGGGATTACCGAGAAAAGATAAAGTTTCACGGCCTCTGTTTGAGAGTAATTATCCTCTCTGGTACGGAATAAAATAGAGTATGCATTTTTACGTCCATAGGCATTAAAAAGTCCGAAGTTAAGTTCTGATCTGAATTTATGGTTTTCCTTTAACAATAAATTTATTCCAAAGTCAAGGCGATGATAGGCGGGCATCCTGTATCCGTTGCGACTTGTGTAGTAGCTGACTATATTGCCATCAATAATGTATTTTCCGCTTGGGAAAGTAATTGCGTTTCCTGTATAATAGACCCATGTAGCAGACAATGACAACCTTTTAGTTGCCTTGTAATTTACCACTATTGCAACATCGTGGGTACGGTCTTGCCGGGCAGGATACCAGGAACCATCGTTAATCTCTTCAAACCGTTTTTCAGTTCGCGATAATGTATAGGATATCCAGCCTGTAATAACACCTTCATCTTTTTTGCACAAGAATTCGAGGCCATATGAACGCCCTTTACCGAAAAGAAGCTCAGCTTCTGCATTTTCGTTTAAAAAAACATCGGCATTATTTCTATAATCGATCTGATTCTTCATATCTTTATAGTATCCCTCGATCGAAAAATCTATTCCTCCGGTAATAAACTTTCTGAAATATCCTGCCGAATATTGGGAAACGAACTGAGGCCTGATATTGTTTGAACTTGGAAGCCAATAGTCAACCGGGGTACCTGCAGAAGAGTTCGACAATAAGTGGATATATTGGCTCATACGGTTATAGCCGGTTTTAATTGATGCTTCCTCCGACAAGAGCCATGTCAGGTTAAACCTTGGTTCAAATCCAAAATAATTCCGATAAAATTTCCCGGGATCAAAAGCCTCAGTTGTAAGAATACCACCTGTTGGGTTATAGGTGTTTTCGGTACCGGGACCAATTCTTGAGAACGCTGACATCCTTAAACCATAACCAATATTAACCTTTTCGGATAATTGTTGCTCTAAAAAGGCATAAAAAGCGTTTTCCCAGCCATCCTTTTCAGAAATTTTAAAATTTCTGATGTTTTTTGAATTTGATACAACTTCTCCTGGTTTAAAATGGTGAAGTACCGAGTTAAATCCGAAAAGGAAGCTAAGGTTATTATAAAGTGATAAAGTGTAATCCTGTTTCATTGACAGATCATTAATACCTGCTTCAAGCGAAAATTTACCGTTAATATCACCTTCTGTTTTATAATTATAATCATTAATTACTATTGTCGTATTGGCAAACAGTGAAGGCGAAAACTGGTGGTTCCACCTGATGGAACCTGCCTTATTTCCCCAGTTAAATCCGAAATCCTTTGCCTGAAGAACATCACGGCCAAAATATCCTGAGAGAAATATGCGGTTTTTTCTATTGACAATCAGGTTAGCTTTTAAATTTAAGTCAAAAAAATACAATCTGTTATCCCTTATTTTTTCATCATTGGATAAAGGGAGAAAAAGGTCAGCATAGGTTCTTCTGCCTGAAACTATAAACGAAGATTTATCATTCAAAATCGGGCCTTCAGCCATCAATCTGGATGAAATCAGGCCAATTCCACCGGATACACTGTAATCTTTCATATTTCCCTCCTTCATTCTGATGTCCATCACCGATGAAGCGCGTCCCCCATACCGGGCCGGGACACCTCCTTTATATAATTTAACATCACGGATTGCATCAGAGTTGAAGACAGAAAAAAAGCCAAGCAGGTGTGACGGATTAAAAACCGGAGCATCGTCGAGTAAGACCAGATTCTGATCGGCATTTCCACCCCGGACATAAAAACCTGAATTACCTTCGCCAACAGGCGAAACCCCGGGCATCAGCTGCATTGATTTCAGAATATCCTGTTCTCCAAAAAGAACAGGAATATTGCTTAGCTCCTTAACATTAAGCCGGACGGTGCCAAGTTCATTCTTTCTTATAATATTTTCCTTATGTCGCCCGACAATCGTAACTTCATCCAATTCTGTTTCATGGGGAGAGAGTAAAAAGTTTTCATAAAGGTCTTTATCAAGAATAATCTCCCTTTTTATGGTCTGGTAACCAATATATGAGAAATTTATATTGTAAGTCCCGCCCGGAAGTGTAATCGAAAAAAATCCAAATTCATTTGTATTGACGCCTATTTTCAAATTTTCCGGAAAGATCGTGGCATAAATCAGAACTTCACCTGAATTTGCATCGCGAAGATATCCACTGAGTGTATAACGTTGCTGGGCAAAATTTGTCACCGGAAAAACAATTACAAGCAGGATTAAAGCGCATAAATGCGTTTTCAAAAATACAGGGAAGCCCGACTTACTATCAGTAAATATTCGCATTGGATGGAAGAGGTATGACCGCATACTTTATCAGCAAAATTAGTTTTTTTATTAATTTGGTTTTCAATTAAATTTTCAAACGATTAATGTGATAACAAATCAAGAATTATTTGGATTTCCGTTTCTGATTTTAATCAAAACAACTATTTTTGTTGCAAACTGAAATCATTAACGATATAATATGAGTGTGATTAAAAATATTGGTCATAGAATTACCCTGATCCGTAATCAAAAAAACATCACAATACAAGATCTTGCTGAGAGATGTGGATTTTCGGCTGAAATGATGGAACAAATTGAGAATAACGAGACTATACCATCTTTGGGGCATCTGATTAAAGTTGCCCGGGCGTTAGGTGTCAGATTAGGTACCTTTCTCGATGATATGGATCAGCCCGGACCCGTAATTACGCGAAATGGAGGTGTTAAAAGAGGAACCAGTTTTTCTAATAAAAATAGCAGTTCGCATGTCAATCTTGACTTTTTCCAACTGGCCAGCGACAAATCGGGGCGTCACATGGAACCGTTTATCGTTGATATTAACCCTTCCGTAAATTCCGGTTTTGTCCAGTCATCTCACGAAGGCGAAGAATTCATTTATGTATTAAGCGGAACGATTAAAATTAATTATGGGAAAGTTTCTTACATTTTATCTGAAGGTGATAGCATCTATTATGATTCTATTGTTGATCATCAGGTAAATTCAGCAGATGAATTGCCAGCGAAAATTCTGGCTGTAGTTTATGCACCATTTTAGTCATAAAGCTGATTATTTACTACCTGGGGGGAAATGGCACCCAGGAACATGTATCTCCCTAAAGTTAAATATTTCATTAAATTACAATATCTTTTGGAATTAATCGAAAAAACTTTTGGCCAATTCCTCGAGCAATGGGCTGAAGAAACAGCTGATAAAGATTTCATGGTTTATCCCGACCGAAATCTTCGCTTCTCATATTCTGAATTTAACAAGAGGGTTGATAAACTGGCGAAAGGCCTGTTGCATATTGGGATGAGACCCGGGGATAAATTAGGAATCTTTGCCAACAATGTTCCCGATTGGCTTACTTTTATGTTCAGCTGCGCCAAAATCGGGATAATACTGGTGACGGTAAATACGAATTACAGGACTCACGAGCTGGAGTATCTTATTAAAAATTCTGATCTGAAAGCACTGTGCCTGGTAAACGGCTGGAGGGATATCGACTATATTCAAATGATCTATGAACTTGTCCCCGAATTAAGGGAGAGTCAACGTGGTTTCCTTCATACTGAGAAATTCCCGTTCCTGAAAAATGTGATATATATAGGACAGGAAAAACATCGCGGGATGTTTAGCTCTTCAGAACTTATTTTATTGGGGAGCCAGCTTAATGATCAGTTTCTTGAAGAGATAAAATCGACCATTTCCTGCCACGATGTGGTCAACATGCAATATACTTCCGGAACAACAGGCTTCCCTAAAGGGGTAATGCTGACCCATTATAATATATTAAATAACGGGGTAGCAACTGGTCAGTGTATGAATTATACAGCCGAAGACCGGCTTTGTGTATGTGTCCCGCTCTTCCATTGTTTCGGATGTGTTTTGGCTGTATGTGCAATCATAACACATGGGGCGACCATGGTAATGGTTGAGAATTTCGATCCGCTGGTAGTTCTTGCCTCCGTACAAAAAGAGAAGTGTACCGCTCTTTATGGCGTTCCCACAATGTTTATTGCTGAGTTGAACTATCCGATGTTCAGCATGTTTGATCTTTCGTCCCTCCGGACCGGGATTATGGCGGGTGCTCCTTGCCCCATCGAAACTATGAACGAAGTAATGACCAGGATGAATATGTCAGAACTCATCATTGTTTACGGGCTTACCGAATCGTCGCCCGGAATGACCGCTACAAGATCGGACGATGACCCGAAAATACGCTGTACAACTGTTGGAAAAGCTTATCCGGCTGTTGAGGTAAAGGTTGCAAACCCTGAAACGTATGAGGAGTTGAAACCGGGAGAGCAAGGTGAATTATGTTGTCGTGGATATAATGTGATGAAGGGTTATTACAATAATCCAGAGGCTACTGCCAAAGCGATTGACAGCGAAGGCTGGCTTCATTCAGGAGATCTCGGGGTGATGGATGAAAATGGCTATTTCAGGGTCACAGGCCGTATAAAAGATATGATAATCAGGGGTGGTGAGAATATCTATCCGAGGGAGATCGAGAATTTTCTTTATACAATGCCTCAAATACAAGCAATTGAAATAGTCGGAATACCAAGCCACAAATATGGGGAGGAAGTTGGTGCTTTTGTTAAAAAGCGTCAGAAAGCGGAACTTTCTGAGGAAGACATTATTGACTTTTGCCGGGGCAGGATCTCCAGGCATAAAATTCCAAAATATATTTTCTTTGTAGACGATTTTCCAATGACCGCAAGCGGGAAGATACAGAAATACAAACTGCGCGAAACAAGCATACACCTACTCAAAGAGAAGGGAATAGAGCCAGTCTGATTGCTTCGGCAAAATTAGTCCCTGCCAGCTAAATTAAAGGTTATCTTATGTCTTTCAAATAGTCTTAAGCCATAAAGATCCTTTAATACCCTATATAGATAAATCCTTTTATAATTCTGTTGGTTACTCCTAATTTCAATACATAATAGTAAGTTCCGGTTGGAATATGTTGCTGTCCGGTCAATGCGTTTTTCACCGTAGTACCATCCCAATTATTCGGATAATCACCACTTTGGAAGACAAGCTGACCGGCACGGGTATAAACATAAATCTGTGAATTCGGATACTTATCAATCCCTTTGAATTCCAATATATCGTTTACACCGTCACCATTTGGCGAAAATCCTTCAGGCATTGTTATTTTAGGATTATAAATATCAATTGTCACAGTTGCCGAAGCGTGTAAGTTCACCTCATCATAAACTTCATAAGTGAATTTATCCTGCGCTGGTCGTTTTTCGGTTGGTATATAAGTAATCGATCCATTTGCGTTTACCGTTACCATTCCCAGAGAAGGTTGTTCTATTATCTTCACTGTACCCGGGAGAAATTTCACAGTTGACTGGTCATTATCCAACACGTTAATAGTTGTATCCTGTGCCCACGAAATCCTGGCATAATCTGGTCTTGCACTGATCTGATACAACTCAACCGGAATACGGTAATCATAATTATCCTGGCATCCATATCTGTCAGTAATGGTCAACCTGTACAATCCGGCTCCAAAAAGATTCGCTGTTGGCTGGCTATCTGACCCTTTTATTTTACCATCGGAGGTTGACCACTTGTAGCCAATTGCAGTTCCTGAAGAAGCAGTTCCATCAGCAATCATACTTCCGTCTTTTTCAAGTATCCCGGTTGAATTAATTTTAGCAACAGGCGGACGATCGACCGTTATATTTATAGTGTCACTTTGAGTATTCCCAGTACGGTCGGTTATTAATAGCCTTACTTTGAAATCTGCCGGCAATGTACCAGTGTAAGAAGGAGAAAGAAGGAATTCCGAAATTATGCCTGTTTGTTGGGTCAGCTCGCCACCAATGCCAATAAGTGACCATTCGTATTTTACAATATCTCCTATCGATTTCGAAGCATCGAGATTGGCATGCTCACAAACTCCAATGATCATCTCTTCCGAAGCAAGGACTACTACTATTTCGATCTCAATTTCCATATTTGCCTTCGTTGCACATTGTCCGGCATCAGGAGTGAAGATATAGGTTGTTTTACCAGCTGCTGCCGTATTGATTGTTGAAGGACTCCATGTTCCTGTTATACCATTTAATGAAGCAGCAGGCAACAATGGTGCAACTGAGTTCATACGAAGTGGACCAATTGGAGTAAATGTCGGTATGACCGGTGAAGTTATAGTTATATCCTGAGTCGCTGATATAGCACATTCTCCTGATCCGGGTGTAAAAGTATAAGTTTTAGTACCAGCTGTTGCTGTACTTATTGTTGCAGGACTCCATGTCCCGGAAACCGGCACAGTATTGGTCGAACTTAATGGCAGTTGTTGAGCCACACTGTTCTGACAAATTGGTCCAAAAGCATCAAATGTCGGAGTAACCTTTGGATTTACTGTCACTGTCAATGTTACAGTTGTGGCACACTGACCTGAGTTTGGAGAGAAAGTATAAGTGGCTGTAGATGTATTGCTTATTGTCACAGGATTCCAGGTCCCGGTGATTCCGTTATCAGATTTTGTCGGTAAGACCGGTGCCGTTGAACCCGAACATAATGTAGTAGCAACTGAGAAAGCCGGAGTAAGGATAGGATTGACCGTCACAGTTATTGTGGTGGTGGTTGCGCATGGATCAACATCGGGAGTAAAGGTGTATGTGCCTGATGTTAAATTGCTTACTGTAGCCGGACTCCATGTACCGGTAATTCCGTTATTGGATATCGCAGGTAATACTGGAGCAACAGCCCCGGAGCAGATTACCGGAGCGACATTAAAGGACGGTGTAATAACTGGATTCACAGTTACTTTTAATGTGTCACTTAAAGCACACTGACCAGCCGACGGTGTAAATACGTAAACACCAGATGATGCATTGTCTATAACGGATGGGTTCCAGGTTCCTTTTACTCCGTTCGGTGATGTTGTTACAAGTAAAGGTGCAGTAGTTGCCCCGGCACAGAATGGAGCGATAGCGGTGAAATTAGGTTTCACAGTTGGAGTTACAGGTATATTGACAGACAAGGTTTTAGCGCAAAAACCTGCTGATGGTGTAAATTTATAACTTGATGTCCCTGAAACGGCTGTATTGATTTTTGCCGGATTCCATGTACCGCTGATACCGTTGGTTGAAACGGCAGGCAACGTCGGTGCAACTGAGTTCTGGCAGATTTGCCCGATGGCTGCAAATGTGGGTGTTATCTGCGGATTAATGGTGACATTTATGATCTTTGTCGAAGCACACTGTCCAACAGCAGGCACAAATACATAGGTCGTTGTACCAGCTACTGCTGTATTGATTTTTGCCGGAACCCATGTGCCGGGAATCCCGTTAGTTGACCTTGCTGGTAATGCCGGTGCTACTGAGTTCTGGCAGATTGGTGCAATAACAGCAAATGTTGGGGTTACCTTAGCAACTACCGTGACTGCCTGAGTTTTGTTTAGGGCACACTGACCAGGAGAAGGTACAAATGTATAATTCCTGGTACCAGTTACGGACAAATTGATCGTTGAAGGACTCCAGGCTCCAGTAACATTATTGGTGGATCTTGCCGGTAATACCATTACTGTGCTGTTCTGGCAAAGCGAACCAATTGGTGCAAATGCCGGTGTTACTATCGGGACTACTGTAATATTCTGAGAAGTTGAAGTAGCACACTGACCACCTCCTGGTGTAAACATATAGGATACCATACCCGGAACAGTTGTATTGATTGTTGCAGGGCTCCAGGATCCAGTAATACCATTGGTGGACCTGCCTGGCAAAATGGCTGGGGCACTGTTCAGACATAATGAGCCTATTGGAGCAAATGCCGGTGTAATCTGGGTAACTATGGTTATACTCATAGTTGCAATTGCCGCACACTGGGCCGGATTATCAGGAGTAAAAGTATAAACATTTGTACCCGGTGAGGAAGTACTAACGGGAGAATCCCATGCACCTGTGATGCCATTAGTTGAAATGGTTGGCAGTACCGGAGGAGGCGCGTTAAGACATAGAGTACCGATATTGGTAAATGTCGGAGTAGTCAGCGTTGCATTAGGTATGACTACATTAGCTGCTGGTGAAGTACATCCTGATGCATCAGTAACTGTGAAGTTGTAATTTCCGGTCGCAAGTCCTGAGATGGTGGTGCTTGTTCCTGTACCTGGGATACCTCCAGGATTAATTGTCCAGTTTCCGGCTGGCAAATTGCCTAATATTACGCTTCCGGTTGCAAGGACACAAGTAGGTGGTGTGATGGCTCCAATGGATGGGGCGCCAGGTGCTGCATTGATAATCACATTGGCCGATGCCGGTGATGCACACCCTGCTGCATTGGTAACAGTGTAATTATATGTAGCTGCCGTAAGACCTGAGATCGTCGTGCTAGCAGTTGAACCAGCGATTGCCCCCGGATTGAGTGTCCAGTTGCCTGCCGGTAAACCACTTAATATCACGCTTCCAGTTGGAACTGCACACGTAGGCTGGGTAATTGCCCCTACAGCCGGTGCTGCAGGTGAGCCTGGTGCTGTGTTGATAACCACATTGGCCGATATCGGTGACGTACAACCGGCTGCATTTGTAACAGTGTAATTGTATGTAGCTTCCGTAAGACCTGAGATCGTCGTACTTGCAGTGGAACCAGCGATTGCCCCCGGATTGATGGTCCAGTTGCCGACCGGTAAACCGCTTAATATCACGCTTCCCGTTGGAACTGCACAGGTAGGCTGGGTAATAGCTCCTACTGCCGGGACTGCAGGTGATCCTGGTGCTGCGTTGATAATCACATTGGCCGATGCCGTTGACGTACACCCTGCTGCATTGGTAACAGTGTAATTATATGTAGCTGCCGTAAGACCTGAGATCGTCGTACTTGCAGTTGAACCAGCGATTGCCCCCGGATTGAGTGTCCAGTTGCCTGCCGGTAAACCACTTAATATCACGCTTCCAGTTGGAACTGCACACGTTGGCTGCGTAACAACTGTTACCGGGGCTGTTGGTAATGCATTTACAGTTAATGTATAAGTGGCCACTGCTGCTGCACATGGTGGACCCAAAGGATTGTCGGTAGTAACCGTAATTGTTACAGTATTGCCAACATCACCTGATGCAGGTGTGTAGGTAAAGGCAAATGGTGATGTGCCTGCTGAAACCGGACTCACTGTTCCTGCCCCATTCTCTGTTATTGTTACAGATGTTGCGTTTACATATGTGTTGCCACTTACTGTTACCGGGGCAGTGCCACAAGTGCTGCCATTTATGCTGCTTAGTGTAAGGGACGGCCCGTTTACGCATCCGCATGATACTGAAAAAATACTACCTGTTGTTGTACATCCTGAGGAATTCCTTACAGTAATTGTATGGCTTCCATTGGAAACACCGGTAAATGTTATTCCCGGCTGATATGAACCACCATCCAGGCTATATTCAATACCCGCCCCGGTTGGACTTGTTAATGTTACTTTTGCATTCCCGGCCCCAAGAGAACAGTCTGTTGTTTGTACAGGAGTTGTGGGCACTGCTGGCTGTGCATTGATAATTGCTGAGGTTGAACCAGAATTACATCCACCCGTACTCTTTATAATTACGCTGTATGTTCCCGCTGACAGTCCTGATTTACTGTTGCCCGCCTGGAAGCTAGCCCCATTGTCAAAACTATAGGTCTCACCTGCATTCTGTACCGTAACCGCGATAGTACCCGTTGCAAGGGCACACGTAGGCTGGGTAACTGTTGTTACAGGGGCTGACGGTACTGTTGGCTGTGCATTGATAATTGCTGAGGTTGAACCAGAATTACATCCACCCGTACTCTTGATTATTACGTCGTATGTTCCCGCCGCAAGTCCTGATTTACTGTTGCCCGCCTGGAAGCTTGCCCCATTGTCAAAACTATAGGTCTCTCCTGCACTCTGTACAGTAACCGCGATAGTCCCCGTTGCAACCACACACGTTGGCTGCGTAACAACTGTTACCGGGGCTGTTGGTAATGCATTTACAGTTAATGTATAAGTGGCCACTGCTGCTGCACATGGTGGACCCAAAGGATTGTCGGTAGTAACCGTAATTGTTAC
>Ga0247842_10000649_pt1 | contig 69474 bp, 74 predicted proteins | sample LaCruzMarch2015__3_FD_192411 | JGI IMG/M metagenome (GOLD analysis project Ga0247842, IMG submission 192411) | Freshwater microbial communities from meromictic Lake La Cruz, Castile-La Mancha, Spain - LaCruzMarch2015_19m | ecosystem: Environmental > Aquatic > Freshwater > Lake | place: Spain... | reverse complement strand
ATCTAAAACAAAAACTGTCAGTACATAAAGGATTAACAAGAAAAAGAAAGATTAATTTTATTAAATGGTACTTTTATTTAAAGTCCCGTTATCATCAAAAACACCACACATTTTGACTATTATGCCTTGTATTAACAAATCTGCCATTATTGCTGATTCTTCTTGCCAGTTGCCATCCAAATATACCAAAAATTGCTTTCTTACTTGATCTGCAGTTAAGCCATTCACCCGTACGTTCCCTTTGTAACCATCCATAAATTTTTCATCCCAAAGCGCTTTAATATTTATAAAAGGAACTAAGAATCCTTCTCTAAATTTAAGAACAAAATCAGGGAGAGAATTTCCGCTTCTTCTTCCGTTATTAATCCTTTGCAGTCCCATTATCCAATCGGGATTACTTACTGGAGAGAATAACCTTGGAAGTGTCTCAAACGCAACTGTTCTATCAGCGTGCGCACTTCGTCGACCAAAAGATTCTTCAGTTAAACCCAAACCTTGAAGTTGTTTTTGGATATCTTTTGAATATTCTGCCATTTTTTAGATATTCTAAAGAATAATATTTATTAAGTATATTTTATATTATTCTCAGAACATGATGAGTTATAGTATATTACTATCCTATTTCTTTTTCCAATTCCTGGAGTAATTTTTTTGCTCTACCCGAAATTTTATTAGGAACCGCAATTCGAAAAATCACATACATATCTCCGTGTCGATTTGAGTTTGGATGAATAATTCCCTGCCCCTGTAAACGAACAGTTGTTCCTGATTTAGAGCCTGACCTAACACGAAGATTAACAGGATCACCTACGGTTGGGACATTAATCACGCCACCCAAAACCGCAAGACTATATGGAATATCTTTTTCTAAATAAACATCTTGTCCCTCACGTTTAAAAAATTGATGCGGGGAAACACTCACCTGAATATCAAAATCAGAAAAACGAATGCGCATTCCATCGTCAACTCCAGCGGGAATTTTTATTGTTTTTGTCTTTCCACTAATCACAGTTTCCTTTTCCACTCCATGAACTGCCTCGTCAAAACTCAAACGCATTTCATAAACAGTTCGACGTTTTGTTTGTCGAGTTCTTCCAAACGGTGACTGAAAACCAAAAAATTGTTCGAAAATTTCAAACGGATCAGAGAAACCACCGAAATCAGCGCCGCTAAACCCACCGTCTCCACCAAAATTGAAGTCAACATTGAACGGTCCTTGTTGATATTTATTTGCACCACTAGCACGATTGCCAAAACCACCTTTTTCAAAAGCAGATGACCCATATTGATCATATAGTCCTCGCTTTTTTTCATCTGATAAAACTTCATAGGCATGAGTCACTTCTTTAAATTTTGCTGATGCTTCTGACGTTTTATTTCTATCAGGATGCCACTTTAGCGCTTGAGACCTATATGCGGTTTTAATCTCTGCATCACTTGCCGTTTTTGAAACGCCTAATAATTCATAATAATCCATATTTTTAGACAAAAAATGTAGAGACGCTTCATGAAGCGTCTCTACAACAATTTAACCATTTAGCAATTTAACAATTTATTTTACTACTTCTCCCTCTTCGACCTTTGTTTCTTCTTTTTTATTACCTTCATCTGATTTTCCATCATTTTTTGGAGGCTGTTGATCGCCTGGTGCTTGCCCTGGTTGTTTTTGATCTTTATACATATACTGTCCAATTTTTTGCAGTTCATCAGAAAGCTCTTTAGTTTTATTTTCCAAATCTTCTTTACTTCCTTTTTCCAAGACTTCTTTAAGGTCTTTAATTTTCTTTTCCACTACTTCTTTAAGGTCTTTTGGTGCTTTGTCTCCAGCATCTTTTAAAGATTTTTCAGAAACATAAATCATGTTATCCGCTTTATTACGAGCCTCTATTCTATCTTTTGTTTCTTGATCTTGCTGAGCATTTTTTTCTGCTTCCTCTTTCATTTTCTCAATCTCATCTTTTGTTAAACCAGTTGAGCCGGTGATTTTGATTGCCTGGGATTTTCCGGTAGCCTTATCTTTAGCTGTTACCGTTAAGAGACCACTGGCGTCAATGTCAAAAGTTACCTCTACTTGTGGTACTCCTCGTGGAGCGGGCGGAATTCCTTCAAGAACAAACTGTCCAAGTGATTTATTATCACGCGCCATTGGTCGCTCTCCTTGAAGAACGTGAATTTCCACCTGAGTTTGATTGTCTCCCGCAGTTGAAAATACTTCAGATTTTGCTGTTGGAATAGTGGTATTGCGTGTGATTAATGGCGTCAATACTCCTCCAAGCGTTTCAACACCTAATGTTAAAGGCGTAACATCTAAAAGTACGACGTCTTTGGTTTCACCAGTTAATACACCCGCCTGAATCGCAGCACCGATCGCCACCACTTCATCTGGATTAACTGATCGATTTGGTTCTTTTTTGAAGAACTCCTTAACTTTTTCTATTACCAAAGGCATACGTGTCATTCCACCTACCAATACCACCTCATCAATCTTATCAACTGATACTTTCGCATCTTTTAAACACGCCTTAACCGGTACAAATGTTTTTTCCACTAAATTACCAATTAAAGATTCTAATTTGGCTCGGTTAATTTTCATCACCAAATGTTGAGGTTGACCATCCTTAACCGTGATAAATGGCAAATTAATATCCGCTTCTTGTGATGTTGAAAGTTCAATTTTGGCTTTTTCTGCTGCATCGCGAATTCGTTGTAAGGCTTGGGAATCTTTGGTCAAATCAATTCCAGTATCTTTTTTAAATTCACCAGCAATATAATCCAAAATTACTTTATCAAAATCATCTCCTCCTAAATGTGTGTCACCGTTTGTTGCCTTAACCTGAAATACTCCACCACCCAAATCCAAAACTGTAATATCAAATGTTCCTCCACCTAAATCATAAACAACGATTGTATGACTGTTTTTTTTATCAAGACCATAAGCCAGTGCTGCTGCAGTTGGTTCATTAATAATTCGAACAACCTCTAAACCGGCAATTTCACCCGCCTGTTTAGTGGCTTGTCTTTGTGAATCGTCAAAATATGCAGGTACTGTAATTACAGCTTTATCTACTTTTTCACCAAGATATGCTTCTGCATCACTTTTTATTTTCTGCAATACCTGTGCAGAAATTTCTTGCGGGGTATAATCTTTTCCATCAACATTAACAACAGCCATTCCATCACGACCTTCTTTGATCTTATACGGAAGCCACTTGATATCATATTTTATCGATTCGTCATTAAATCGGCGACCCATTAATCGTTTTACAGAAAAGATCGTATTTTTTGTGTTAATCACCATTTGTCTTTTTGCAACGTCACCCACCACCCGTTTTACCGGATCAACTACTGATGGGATCACGTTACGCCCTTCTTGAGAATGAATAACTTTTGGCTTTCCACCCTCCATCACTGCAACACACGAATTTGTTGTACCTAAATCAATACCAATTATTTTTGACATAGTATTTAAAAGAAATTTATAATTAATTTTTAACGTCACTTTGATCTTTGCTCGCCTCGCTTCGCGGGCGAAGCGGGACCTTTGATATTTGAACTTTCTTACTAACTCTTACTTGAGCTGGTCTAATCAACCTACCTTGAAACTTATATCCTTTGCGTAAAACATCAACTACCATATTATCTTTTTCCCCTGGAATTATATCAATTGCCTCTGCTGAATATGGATCAAATTCTGTGTCAAGAACCACAACCTCTTCAATTCCTTCCTGTTGCAAAAGCTTGACGAATTCCTGTTTAATCATCTGTAAATTTTTATCTTTGACAAATACTTCAGCCCGTTCAAGATTATCTATAAATGGAAGTAAACGCATAATAAAGAACTGATTAGCGGTTTTCCGTAAATCTTCTTTATCGACGCTTACCCGTTTTTCAAAATTTTGATAATCAGCCAAAGCTCGTAAATACTTTCCTTTCCATGACTCTGTTTCTTCTTGAAGGTTTTTCACTTGTTCCTGCGATTGTTTAAGAGTCTGTTCGCATTCTTTACAAATTGTCTTTTTTTTATTATCCATATTTTTATTCTTTGTTAATTAAACTTTCAATTAATGTTGAGAAATATTTTATTTGCGGTGTAATCACTTCATAATACATTCGTTTTGACCCAACCACACCGATAATTCCTTTAATTTTTGACGTTTCAAACTCACCAAAAATGCTCGCGCATGAATCATATAATGGATCAGTTGAATCTTCTTCTCCTAATAAATAAAAAATGTCATCATTTAATTTATACGCTTTATTCATTATTCTCTCCCAATACTCAATTTCGTCAAGTCGGGAAAAAACTAAACGTGACAAATTATAATCTAAAAATTCCGGTTGATTAAGCAAATTGCCAATACCTGAATAATAAACATCTCCTGCGTCAGTTACTGCAAGTGATAATAATCCAGTACGCCTTGCTAATATTTTTGTTGCTTGAGTCAATAAACGATGAATTTGATTTCTGTCGTCCCAAACACTGTTTTTGTAGGCAACTTCATCAGCGGTTGATAATTCCTTGTGTTTCATCAAGTGCTTAATGTAAAACCGCAATGCTTTTGCCGATGGAACACGTCCTGATGAAAAATGCGTTTTCTTTAAATAACCTTTTTTAGCTAACTCAACCATCTCATTTCGTATTGTTGCGGGTGAAACTCCAAGTTTATATTTTTTTTCCAAAATATCTGATCCTGCCGGATTTCCCGACTGCGAATATTCAACAATTATTGCTTTTAATATTTCAACCTGCCTTTGAGTTAAGTCTTCCATATTTTATTAACGAAATACTACATTAGCAATCATACACCATGACTGCTAAAGTTGTCAAGGGGATTTTGTTATATACCTTAATTAAATAAATCCCCGAAGACCCCGTACACGCGCTCTTGTGACGCGTGCACGTAGAGCACGGGAGCAAGTAAGCGTTGTACTGGGGTCAAGAGCTATTAATATAATCAATTAAATCCACGCCGACCCCGTAGACTCACCACCCGGCTCAGCGGGGTAAGATTTCTACTGGGGTCAAGAGCAAAATATAATGATAAAATATTAATATGCTAACTCTCGGTGCGCACATGTCAATCTCCGGAGGATTAAATCAGTCCTTAGATCGTGTTAAGACGATTGGTGGAAACTGTTTGCAAATATTTTCTTCTTCTCCTCGCGGATGGTCACAAACTAAAGTCACTGATTCTGATAAAAAATTGTTTATTGATAAAAAGAAAAAATTACAGATTGAACCGATTTATTTTCATGCCTCATATCTGATAAATTTAGCTGATGATTGTCGCATCGGACAATCGTCAAAAAACTCACTGATTACTGAGATGAGTTTAGCATCACAATTGAGAATCCGCGGATCAATTGTACACCTAGGATCTTTTAAAAATTTAAAATTTGAAATTTCAAATTTTCAATCAAATCCTAAATTTAAAATCCTAATTAATAATATTAAGGACATTTTATATAGCACTCCCCAGGACACGTATTTTATTATTGAAAACGCTGGGAACAGAAAAATTGGTCAAACTATAGAGGAAATTTCCACAATAATCAAAATTATAAACGACGAACGAATAAAAGTCTGTTTAGATACTTGTCATTTATTTTCTGCCGGTTACTCTCTTCAAAACCCTAAAGAACTAGAAACGTTTCTAACTAATTTTGATAAAAATATCGGGTTAAATAAACTGGAACTGTGGCACCTGAATGACAGTCGCGATCCATTTAATGCGTTGCGTGATCGTCATGAAAATATCGGTGTTGGAACAATTGGATTAAATACATTTAAACTCTTGATAAACCATCCAAAAACTAAAGACCTTCCTTTTATCATCGAAACACCAGGATTTGACGGAAATGGCCCGGACAAAAAAAACCTAGATATTTTAAAGTCTTTACTCTCCTAATAACTAATCACAAATAACTAATAACTAAATAGTATAATCTACTTTATATGATCAAGTTTCCTGAGAATATTACAAAATTTATGCAGGTTTTTACAAAAAATAAATACCAAATTTATTTGGTCGGGGGTGCTGTGCGCAATTTAATTCTCAATCGTTCTACAAATAACTGGGATTTTACAACCAACGCCAAACCAGAAGAAATTTTAAAAATGTTTCCCAAAGGAATTTATAACAATAAATATGGAACGGTGATGATACCAACCGATACAACCAACGTCGAGACAGGTTTGAAACCTGTCTCTACAAAAAAAATGTTGTTATTCGAAATTACACCATTCCGTCTTGAATCAGATTATCTAGATAATCGCCATCCGGAAAAAATAGAATGGGCAAAAACACTTGAAGAAGACCTTGCCCGTCGTGACTTTACAATTAACGCAATTGCATTCGACGGAGAAAAAATAGTTGATCCTTATTGCGGACAGGAAGATTTAAAAAATAAACTTATTAAAGCAGTCGGTGAACCACATAAACGTTTTAACGAGGATGCATTAAGACTGATGAGAGGTATTCGGCTTGCTTCTCAACTTGGTTTTTTAATTGAAGAAAAAACTCGTTTGGCGATTTCAGAAAACTCAGGTTTAATTAAAAACGTTTCTTGGGAAAGAATTAGGGACGAACTATTAAAAATCATTGCCAGTGATCATCCGGATGATGGCATTCTTTTTCTTCATAATACCGGATTATTACAACATATTTTACCAGAGTTGGAAATTTGTTTTACAGTTCCTCAAAAAAGCCCAAAACGCCATCATATTTATGACGTAGGAACGCACTCTGTTATGGCGCTTAAACACTGTCCTTCAAAAGATCCTATCACCCGCTTAGCAACCTTATTACATGATATTGGAAAAGCAAAAACATTTAAAAAAGATCCACAAACAAACATTATTACTTTTTATAATCACGAAGTCGTGGGTACTTGGATGGTGGAAAAGATCACTGACCGATTGCGGTTATCAAACAAGGAAAAAGAGAAACTAGTTTGTCTAGTTAAGTATCATCAGTTTACAGTATCTGAAATTCAAACAGACAAAGCAGTACGTCGATTTATCCGCGAGGTGGGAAAAGAATATCTACAGAACATACTGGATCTACGTACAGGCGATCGTATTGGTTCTGGAGCAACCCCAACATCCTGGAGATATGAGTTATTTAAAAAACGTTTGGTTGAAGTACAAAAAGAACCTTTCAAGGTCACGGACTTAAAAATTGACGGAAATGAAATTATGAAAGAATTAAAAATAAAACCCGGACCAATTATTGGACAAAAACTCAATGAACTTTTTAATTTGGTGGTTGAAAGGAAATTAAATAACGAAAAAAGCGCTCTTATTTCCCAACTTAAAAAAACTACATAATTATAAATCACTACATTATATTGTTATATTGTAGTAAGTTGACTTTTTCTGATTTAATTGTTGTTTTCTCTCCATGACCTGAATATATTGTCACATCATCGGGAATAATTTTAATAATTTGGTTTATTGAATTAAATAATTGTTTTTTATTACTGTAGGAAAAATCATAACGACCAATTCCATCCTTAAATATTAGATCTCCGGAAAATAAGATTTTATCTTTGGGAAAATATATACAAACACTTCCAGGAGTGTGACCGGGAACATAAATGATTTTTATTCCAAACGTAGAGACGTGATTAATCACGTCTCTACAATCGATTAATCGTACCAATTTAGGTGCGGTAATTATCAATTGTCTCCCTAAAAAATATTCTGCAGTTTCCTGCAATCGATCTAATAAAAATTTATCTTTAGAATTGATATATAAAGGCGCTTTTGGGTAAGTCAACTGGATTTCCCCTACACCCATCACATGATCAAAATGTCCATGAGTTGCCAACATTCCCACTAATTTTAAATTTCTTCGCGCGATTTCTTCCAATAAAAAACTTGCATCATCTGCCGGATCAATTAATAAACACTCTTTGTCTTTGATAAGAAGATAACAATTCGCCTGAAGCTCTCCTAAAGAGTAAGATAAAATTTTCATAAAATTAATTCGTATATTCGCACCATTCGCATAACGTCTGTATTATTCGTATCATCTATCTCTTTTTTCTTTTCTCCAACCAAACCAATATCGGAGTTGCAATAAAGGGAGAAGAATATGTCCCGGTAATCGTGCCAATCAATAGTGTCACGATGAAAAATCTAATCATTGAACCGCCCAGAAGAATTAATGATAACAACATAAAAACAATCGTCATTGAATTATTTAATGACCTCACCATTGTTTCCGTCAACGCCCGATTAGCAAAATATGTTATATTCCCCCTTCCTTCATTATTAATATATTCACGGATTTTATCAAAAATTACTATCGTATCATGAACAGAAAAAGACATTGTAGTTAATACCGCAGTCACAAACAGTGTATCTAATTGCGCCCCAAAATAATGAGATAAAAGACTATATGAACCAACAACAACCAAAAAATCATGACACATTGCGACAATTGCAGCAATTGCAAAATTTACACCTTTAAATGCAAAGCTCATATAAAGCAAAATTCCCATGACCGCTAAGATTGATGCAATAATGGTTTTATTCATTGTCTCTTTCCCGAGCGTAGGTCCAACAGTTTCAAAGCGTAGTTGTTCAATTTTAACTTTTGCTTGTTTTTCAATATTAGTACGAATTTTTAACTCTTGCTTCTCATCAATTGGTTGAGTCTGAATTAAGATGTTTGAATTATTTATTGAGATGTTGCTAATAATTACTTTTTCTGCTTTTACAATGCTTTCGACCAGATTTTTCTTTAAGGGTTTGTTAGAACGATATTCAAGATTACTTCCTCCAACAAAATCAATTGAATAATGAAACCCCCACTGAACAATCGAATACAGTCCAAAACCAATCACAAGAGCTGAAATTGTGAGATATAATTTTTGAAATTTTAAAAAGTTAAACATTGGTAATTTTATTAAGTATTTTTATAAAATAAATTAATTAATCTTTTTGTAATCACAATTCCAGTAAATAAACTTGTTCCTACTCCAATTGCCAATGTCAATGCAAATCCACGTACCATACCAAACTGAGGCAAGAATTCCCAATTAAGTGGGTTAAATAAAATAAATGCAACAGTTAAGGTTGTTATGTTTGCATCTTTAATTGCGTCAATTGCCCGTCCAAAACCAACTCGTATCGCCACATTAAATTTTTGTCCTTTACGTTGCTCTTCCTTAATTCGTTCAAAAATCAAAATATTAGAATCTACTGCCATTCCAATGGATAAAATAAAACCAGCAACGCCTGATAATGTCAGCACCACAGGAATTAGACGGAAAATTGCCAGAGATATTAATCCATATATTAACAGAGCCATTGATGCAATAATCCCAAGTTTTCCGTAATAAACGATCATAAAAATCAAAACCATCATCAATCCAATTGCTCCGGCAAAAATACTTTTTTTCACTTCAGATGCTCCGAGAGTCGGGCCAATATTCCGTTGCTCAATTAACTTAATTGGTAATGGCAAAGCACCAGAATTAATAGAAATTGCCAATTTTTTGGCTTCATCAACTGTAAAATTCCCGGTAATCACGGCACTACCATCTAATATTGCTGTTTGGACAGTCGGCATTGAGATCGGGATTTGGTCAATAAAAATACCTACTGCCTTACCAATATTTCTTTGCGTGATCTCTCCAAATAATTTTGCGCCAGTTGATGTAAAACTTAGGCCAACCTGTGGCTTTCCACTTTGACTATCAAACTCAACTGTAGCTTTTTTCACATCCTTACCAGTTAAACCCGTATCTTTTGTCAAGCGTAAAAATAATGGAGAGTTGCTGGCAATTTTTGCCGAATCAGATCCTTCTTCAAAAAAACCCAACATCGCCGTTCTTCCAATTAAAGCAACTGCTGTATTAACATCAGTTATTCCCGGCAAGTCAACACTAATTCTTTGTTTATCTCCAGACTTAATATTTTGAATCACAGGTTCAGATACGCCGAAATAATTCACCCTTTTTTCAATAATATCCCGAGCCGAAGCCAATGCATCTGCCACATCCTCAGGTTTTACTTTAGTCGTATCAGTTTCAAATAAAAGATGGCTTCCACCTTGCAAATCTAAACCCAAATGAGTTCTAAAAGCATATTGTATTTTCATATTAAAAATCTGCATATCAATCGTTAAGGGGTTTATCTTTGTATCTACTTTATATTTTCCAATCTGAAATTTTATTGCTAAATTTTCAGGAAGATCTATCCAAACAAGGATTACCAATAAAGCAACGACAATGAGAAATTTAAGTTGTTTCATTTGAGTAAGTCTTCTTCAAAACCATGTAACATTATCTTGGGATATTTAAGAAAGCGCCAAATAAATGGATCATTATTTTTTTTACGGAAAGAAAATTCTTCTTCTGTCATTACCGTATAGTTAATTTCTCGACCATAATTTTTCTCCGCTTCAGCTAAAATTGCAGATATTTCTGGCACCACGATTATTCCAACTAATAGTAAATATATCTCATCGCTTTTAACTATTTGGTTTTTCACAAATCGTGCGGAAAGAGCAATAAATTTTACTTTTCCTAGCTTACTAATATTTTTCTTAATCAAACTTGCGATTTCCGTTGTTTTTGTAAAAATTCGTAAAAACTCGTCATAAAAAAGCCAATTACGGTTAAGGGTATAAAAGACCTTATTCAATCGTCGTTCTTTTGTTAAAGCTTTTGCGTCTTCTAAAATGTCCAGTTCTCGTTTCACCGCATTTACTTCTTCATCAACCTCTCGCACAACCTTACGAAGATAATATAATTCTTGAGGGTGATGATAGAATAATTCAAGAATTTTTCTCCGCGTTTTTGAAGGAATAATATGCTCTAACATAAATTTATTATTTTAATATTTTACTTCGTTTCCTGTTGGTAATATTTCTACAAATACTTGACCTCTGACAATATTAACTTCATTTCCATTGCTTAGATAATAAATTGCACGACTTTCCTCATCTTCTTTTGTCCAAGTGATTTTTTCCGCTTTTCCATTTTGAAACAAAAGTCCATCACCACTTCCGGTTAAACGATATAAAATATGACCACCATTATATCCATCGTTGGCCATAGATTCTTTTGCAAACATTACGATTAAATTTTTAGACATAATGGCTTTATTTGTATTTTTATCAACATGAGGCACACCTCCGTTTGCCCGAATATAATTATTTGTATTTTTGTCATACATCCAAACCACTGAATAGTCTGCAGCGAAAGAATCCCAAAAACCAAAACTAACTTTATTCACGCTACCACGTTGATCAACTGCAGCATCATCTTTAAACTTCCATTTTGTAAAATTAACATCCCAACGTATTCCTTCTTCATCAACCTCAGTTAGTTTTCTTTTCTCTTGTGCATATGTCCATAGTTTCGTTGTTGACGTATATACTGTATGTTCGGTATCTCTGTCTGGTAAACGTTCATAATCACGCCAAAAAATCGGAAATGGAACGGAAAACTGATTTAAATCGCTGTATGATGCCCATCCCAAGTCTCTTATTAATCCAAGTGCATCAGCCGGTGCTCCATTCGCACAACCCGATCCACTTTCAGCATCGCAATTTGCTCCGCCAACATGCGCATATAATGGATAATCACCATATTCACGCAGCATCTTCATAAAATGTACCCGGGCAGATCGAACTGGACCGACATAATTTGCATCTTTACAATAGTAAATTCCTAAGAACCGTGTAATTCCTCCCTCTGCAACAGCTTCATAAACTACATCCGCACTGGAAAGTCCAGATTGTGGTCTTGCTGCCTTACTATTTTCAACAACAATTCCCAATGGCCGACGTTTTTCCCAACTTGTTTTTTGCTTTTTTGTCATCATCATCCCGTTAATTGGACATTCCTCAGTTTTTGGTTCTCCTGAGTCAATCTCACCACCATTAGTTATTTTTCCATCTCCACTAATTGGGTCGATAATTTTATTGTTTGTAAGTATATTACTTGATCGTGAAAAAAAACTATAAGAAGATGCTGCAGAAACTAAAAAAACGAATAATCCAATTAATGCCACGATTTTTTTTGTCATATAAATATAAAATTAATAATTATTTAATTATTTAGCTGAGTGAATTGCCTCATTTTCTTCAGCTGATAACTCATACGCTTCACCTTTCCCCGTTTTCACCATTTTTGCATAAATCCGAACCCCCTCATGAGTATAGATGAAGTTTAATACTATACCATCTTTTTTTTCATTCAACAATGCCAAAACAAAACTCTGATCCCCTCCGGATTTACCAAACGGGTGAAAGTTTACTATCCCCATTTTTGCGAAGTGTGTTTGAGAAGTTGTTTGGATTTTTGTTATTTGAGCTTCTTGTTGATTTAAGTGAATTCGATTGTTTTTCTCTTCTTTAAGAAGGTCATCTAAGACTTCACTTAGTGTTTGTTTTCCGGTTGCCTGAACTAAATTTGAATAATGACTTTTTAGCTTAATAACAATATAAGACAACATTATTAACCAGGCGAAAAATAGAGCTGCAAGTACTGGAACTAACATAATAGCCATTTTAACCTCTTTACAAAGGCGTGTCAATATGGTTACAATATGACCATGCCAAAAAAAACAAAGAAACAAAAAATTATCGCTGCATATAGAAACCGGTTGCATCAACTGCAGGCAACACAAACAGATATAAAAATTAGTAACGTTAACAATAATACTATTAAACCCGAATTGAAAATTCTTCCAAAGGTTAATGTAAAAACAATTTCCCCTGTTGAAATGATTACTGATAAAATTACAACTAAATATTTTTTCAGTGATTTAAAAAAAAGTTTAATAATTATCATTCTTATTATTGCGCTTGAATTTGTTTTATATTTTGCTACGATTAACAATTATTTGAGTAGATTAATTAAATTCTAAATTAATAGAAAGGAGGCGAAATAAAATATGGCAAGCATGTACTGTGTTAAATGTCGAGCAAAAAAAGAAGTCAGCAACCCGGAAAAAGTTACTATGAAAAATGGTAAACCGGCAATGAAAGCAAAATGTCCAGATTGTGGAACAGGAATGTACCGCATTGGAACTGCTTAATTGACTTTATTTTCAAACAATAGAACCACTCCCGTATGGGATGGTTTTATTGTTTGTATGAATGATCCTAGTCTAATAATTTAAAGCTTGCAACTTCTTTATATTCCACGCCTTCTTTACCAGTTTTACTATCTAATAAAAAGATTTTATTAACCTTAATTTGTCCTTCGATCTTCATTAGAGCTAATCTTTTTTGCAACGCAAAGTATTGTTGTTTTGACGAGAGTTTTGTACGCGCAATTGTCAAATGTGGGAAAAATTGTCCTTCTTGCAAAGCAAGTTCGCTAGCAATTTTTTCTATTATCTTTTCCCGGTAAAAATTAACATAAATTATTATTTTTGTTTTCGACATCATAGCCATACCTCGAGTAAAAAGATAAAAACCCTTATGGGTCTTGGCTGTTTGTTTTAAAAAGGTTACGATTTCTTTTTTTTTATCAGTTTCGCCAATATGCTGCAACGTAATATGATAATTAACCGGATCAATTAGTTCAAACCAAGGATATTTTTTTATCAAAGGTGATATTTGCTGATAAATTTCTTGGTTAAATTCTAAAGATGGTTTGATGGCAATAAATAATTTCATTTGTTTTTTATTGAATTGATAATACTGTAACTCGATAGCCCTTTGATATTCTCTGTAACTATAACAGTTTTCGCTCCAATAATTTCTGCTTGTCTTTTTTTGTTTAGCATTTTATTATCGCCTTTTGTCACAGCAACGATATATGGTTTGGTTTTTAAAACTAAATCAAAATATTCCTGTTCGTCTTTAAAATCCGGCAAACATATTACGTTATCAACCATAACAAAAGAGGCAAGAATATGCGCTCTTTGTTTTTGATTGTGAACTGGATTTCTTTTTTTAACACGTTTAATAAAATCGTCAGATTCAAGAGCAATAATTAAGTTACTTCCTAGTTTTTTCGCAGCTGTTAAAAATTTCCAGTGTCCAAAATGAAATACGTCAAAACATCCTCCTACCAAAACCGATTTCCCAGGTAAGGGAAAAACTTTCATTGCTTTATCATCAGAATAGTTGATGATTTTATTTTCAATTGATTTTATGATTGTGTCTGTCATAACAAATAGAATTATACTATTAATAATCGCTATCGTATCATCAAACAATCTCACTACGATATAACAATATAATATAGTGGAAATATTCTCGGTAAATCCATCTACGATCATTTTTTTAAGTGAGTTTTTTAAGTATAATTAATTGTATGAGTAAAAATCCCTTAAAAGTTTATACAACCCTTCGTTTTTTTTCCGCACTGCTTTTTACAATGATTGTGACTGTTAACCTTGTTTATCAAGCCGCAGTTGTTAAATTAAATCCTTTACAACTAGTTTTAGTCGGGACATTGCTTGAAACTGTTTCTTTTATCTTTGAAGTTCCAACTGGAATTGTAGCGGATATTTATAGCCGGAAATTATCAGTTATTATTGGAGTTTTTTTAATCGGACTTGGTTTTACTGTCGAAGGACTATTTCCCACTTTTTTAGCTGTATTATTTGCGCAGATTATTTGGGGAATTGGATTTACATTTGTCAGCGGTGCTCGAGAAGCCTGGATTGCAGATGAAATTGGAGAAGAAAATGCAGGAAAAGCATATTTAAAAGGATCACAAATGAGCCAGATAGGGGCTTTAGTTGGAATTATACTAAGTATGTTTCTTGCTAACATTAATATTAGACTACCGATTATTTTAGGAGGAATGCTTTATGGCACACAAGCAATATTCTTGACGATGTTTATGCCGGAAAATGGATTCAAACCTACACCCAATGAAAAAAGCACTACTTTTCGAACCATGAAAGATATTTTTATCAGTGGACTACATTTGGTCCAAAAAAGTCGCGTGCTTATTTTCATTGTTATAACCGGATTAATTTTTGGAATGTTTTCCGAAGGGTTTGATCGTTTATGGACGCCGTTTATGTTAAAAACATTTACATTCCCTTCTCTTGGCTCATTAAGTTCTGTTACTTGGTTTGGATTGATAAACATTGCGGCAACAATTTTAACTATTGGAGCTCTTTGGATTACTCACAAGATTACCAATACCAATAAACATCACTCTGTTACTAAAACACTTTTAGCCGTTAATACATTATTAAGTTTTTCAATTATTTTGTTTGGTTTTGCTGGAAATTTTTTTATTGCAATTCTACTTTATTGTTGTGGTTTCATTTTTCGTGAAATCAGAAATCCCCTATATGATTCTTGGATTAATCAGAATCTTGAATCTAAAACAAGAGCCACAGTTTTTTCCATGTGTAGTCAAGCAAATGCCGTTGGACAAATTATCGGCGGACCAATTCTTGGAATTATTGCAACTTATGTTTCGCTTCGTCTCGGAATAGTTGGAGCAGGAATAATTCTCATACCAACTTTATTTTTGTATTTATATTCATTCAAAAAACACAAATTAATTAATTACAAAATATAAAAATGAATTATTCTTACCTACCATACGATCCAATATTTCCCAAATTATTCCTAAAAGAAAAAAAATATTTACAAAAAATTATTGGAAACGACTCTGTAATTGAACATTTTGGAAGCACGGCAGTACCTGGGCTACATGGAAAAGGTGTGATTGATATTTATATCCTTGTTCTCAAACAAAGAATGAAGGCAGTATCAGAAATTCTTCAAAAAAATGGTTATGTTTATAAGAATTATGCCAGTGAAAAAGACAGATTATTCCATGATATTAATAAAAAATATTACGACAAAAGATATCATTTTCATTTGCATTTATCTTCCATTGGAAATAAAAATTTCGCTGACTGTATTCGATTTCGTGATTATCTTATGAAACATCCTGACGCAGTTGAAAAATATCAAAAAATAAAACGAATCGCTATTAAAAAAACCAAAGGTGTTACTGATAGAAAAGAAATAATAAGAATATATTTTGAAACAAAAAGTGTGGTTGTTAAAGAAATTTTGAAATTAGTAGTAAAATAAATAAATGCAAATCTCTTTCAAAGAAACAAAAGATTTGGATTATGAAAAAGTGGTTGATATTTTTTATGAGGTTAAGTTTTTAAAGCATCCTGAAAAAAAAGAAATTTATCAAAAAGCCATTAAAAAAGCATTCATAAATTCTCAATATGTTGTTTCCGCTTGGGAAGGTAATCAAATAATTGGCTTTGCTCGCGTAATAACTGATAAAGCCTTATTTGCCACAATTTGGAGCTTGATGATAAAACCGGGATATCAGAAAAAAGGAATTGGAACTCAGCTTATTAAAAAATGTTTAGATAAATATCCCAAATGTCATTTCTTTTTGTTTTCATGTAAAAAAGTTGTAAATTTTTATCAAAAAGTCGGTTTTAATACCCATGAGTTCGGAATGTATTTGAAAGACGGACCAAAAAGATGTGTCACGTATAATTAATTTAAATTAAACTTTCCTTATCGATTTGTGTTATGGAGATAGCAACTTCACTTGAGTTCAGTCAATCCTAATAAAATTTAAATCTGTATAATCTTACTATGTCCATTATTACCGAAACCAGTGATTCGCAACAACCGATATTGATTATCTGCCAAGAAAAAAATATACTTTTGCGCGAACTACAAAAGAAACTGCACCCCTATAGCAAAGTGATTTATATTTCTCCTCAACTTCCACACAATTATTCACAATATGAAATAATTTTTTTTATTAACGAAAAGTTTTCTATTCAAGGAAGTCCAAAACTAAAATGTATTTATATATACCTTAATAAAACATCACTTGCACAAAACGCCCATAAAAAAACCGTTGGTAATGATATTAGAGTCGTAAATATCCATGGAGATTCAAATCAAATTTCAAATCAAATAGATAACCTTATTTGGTTCGCGCTCTCCTCGAGTTCTGAAAAATATTTACAAATTCAGTTACCCCACCTACGTCCTGTTAAAAGTAAAAACCATACATTTCATTGGCATTTCCCCTCATTCACATTCTCGAAAATAAAACTTTTTATTATCACAATAATTCTTGTACTAACAATCAATCTTGCATTTTTACCACCGCTTTTGATTTCAGGAAGCTTATTAATTAAGAGCGGTCAGCTTTTTAAAAACATGTCAATCAAGCAAAGTCAAACTATGTTAAAATCATCCGCTACCTATTTGCAACTTAGTAAAAAAATCTATCAATCAACCCGGCCTATGCTTCTTTTATTCAATCTCTCAGCTTTTCCTGACAACCTAATTCAACTAGTTGAAAAGGGCAACGCAATAATTTATCAAACGACAAATACCTATCAAACCGGTCGTGAAACAATAGAATTAATTTTAAAACAAAATAAAACAATCAATGAAAAACAACAATTAACGGATAATTTAAACAATCTTCCGGAACAAGTCGACACGATTGAAGAAAATTTACGGATAATACAACAAAAATTACCAGCCGTTTCTAAATTAAAACAAATAAAAGAACAAATCGCTAAAAGTCTGCAAATCAGTGCGCAATTAAAAACTATTCCCCCCTTATTAGTAAAAATAATGGCAAAAAATTCCGAAAGCAAATATTTATTATTTTTTGCCAACAATATGGAACTGCGTCCTGGAGGTGGATTTATTGGCTCTTTTGCAGTAATGACCTGGAAAGATTTAACCATGACTGATTTAAAAATTTATGATGTATACGATGCTGATGGACAGTTAAAGGCACATGTCGATCCACCAGAACCTATTCGGGACATCTTAAAACAACCGCATTGGTTTTTGCGGGATAGTGCTTTTTCCCCAGATTTTTCAGATAATTATCAAACTGCTAAATTTTTTCTGGAGAAAGAAGTTGGATTCAAAGATTTTTCCGGTGCATTTTTATTTACAACCACTGCCATTAAAGAACTGTTATCAGCATATGACAAAATAAATCTGGTTGATTTTAACGAAATCGTAACAAAAGATAACTTCTATTTAAAAGCTCAATATTATGCCGAGAAAAGTTTCTTTCCAGGTTCAACCCAAAAAAAAACCTTCTTATCATCACTTGCCAGACAGATGTTATCCGAAGCTGATCAAGCCAATCCCCTAAACCTACTCTTAGCTTTAAAAAACGGACTCGATGAAAAACAAATCGTTGCTTATTTTGAAAATTCACAAATTCAAGAACAAATTGATCTACAATATTGGTCAGGTAGAGTATTTCCTTCTGTTTGCCCGCCAAAGATTTCTAACTGTTTCGCTGATTATTTTTTTCCCATAGAGGCAAATCTCGGTGTTAATAAAGCTAATTTTTTTATTAATCGATCTTTGGAAATAAACAGTCAAATTGACGCTGATGGTTTTTGGGAAAACACTGCTATAGTTCGGTTAAAAAACACTGCTGTAAATGCGGTTTTTCCCGGAGGCGATTATGTAAATTACATGCAAGTCATGATTCCTAAAGATTCTGTTGTCCAAGAAGTAACCACAGATGGAAAAATCGTTAATGATTTTAATTTAATTAATGATGTTTATCAAACAATTGGACTATTAATCACAATTCCACCACAAAAAACTGTAAATCTTCAAATAAAATATAAGGGCGGATTTAAATTAACAAAAGGTAAAAATATTTATCAATTATTGCTACAAAAACAAATCGGTAGCTCAAATCAAGACTACACTTTTCGTATGAAATTGCCTAAAAAAACCTATCTTATCAATCAAAACTTCACTCCGCTTGTTAATGATCAAAACATTGTTTATAATACTACCTTGACAGCAGATAAAATATTTTTTATGGAACTGCTTCGAGAATAAAATTATGCAAAAATCAACTAAAAGCAAACAAGAAAAAATTACTTTAAATGTAACTTCCCGAAAAGTTTTTGGGAAAAAACTCAATCAAATCCGCAAAGACGGAATGCTCCCGGCTAATATTTTTGGGACAGACTACAAGTCAACGTCTATTAGCATCTTAATGAAGGACTTTATTAAAACATATCGTATCGCACGCGGAACATCAGTGATGTATTTAATGCTTGATAAAGAAGAAATTCCTGTCCTAATTAAATCAGTTCAAAAACATCCACTTCATAATTTGGTTCTTCATGTTGATTTTAGAAAGATTGACTTAAAACAAGAAGTTGAAACTGAAGTTCCTGTTAAGGTTGTTGGTATTTCAACTGCAGTTACACAGCTAGGCGGAGTATTATTAACCCAAACAAATAAATTACTTATTAATGCTTTGCCAGAAAATATTCCTACAGAAATTGAAATTGATATTAGTAAAATTATTGAAATTGGCCAGGATATCAAAGTCTCTGATCTACCAAAATCAACTACATATGAGATTAAAACTGATTTAACTCGTGTCATTGTCTCTGTCATTGCCCACAAAGAAGAAAGTACTGTTGCAGAAACTGCTGTTGCTGCTCCAGAAGTACTCACGGCAAAACCTGAAGAAGGTGCTGAAGGCGCAGCTGAAGGTTCAGTCAAAGAAGGTGGAGATAAAAAAGCACCAGCCGCTGAAGCAAAAAAAGAAGAGCCAAAAAAACCAGAAGGGAAAAAATAACCCTATCTATTGATTAAGCTTCTCAACGATAAAATCAACTACTTTTTTATTACCAGCTAAGATTTGATATGTTTTTTCCGTCGAAAAATATTCTTCTCCAAGATCTTGTCCTTTGTGATTAACAGCTATTCCTCCAGCCCCTTTAATTAATGACGTCATTGTCCCGATTTCCTCTGGTCTCATCTGATAAGCGCTCATAACAGTTGATATCTGCGCCATTGTATATGTTAAACTCCCAATATTGGATCCTGTCCAACGAATATGAATTTTTTGCGCCAAAGGTGCAAAAGCATCATAAGCTTTTTTATAATATAAGTCAAAGTACACTGGCGTTGATTGATTAATCTCCCATCTTTTTTTAAGATTAACCTGTTCTCCTTTGAGCGTCTTTGTAGTTCTCCCATCATATATCCAACTTAAGTTTGTTGTATATTCAATCGCGCCAGACGCTACTACATTTTTTAACTTTGGATTTAACCCTTCATAACAAGCAATTAATAACCCATAGGGTAATAAATTTTTTCCTAATTTATAATTAGTGCTTCCGTCTAACGGATCAAAAACAATTATATGAGTTGGATTAGGATGAAAATTAATTGTCCCTATCTCTTCAGAAAATATATTAAATGGTAAATTATTTTTTTTAATGTAATCTATCAATACTTGTTCCACTTTTATATCCATTCCTATTGTTTTGTCACCCTTTGCATTTATCGACCCGACTTCTTTAGCAAGATGCGGTGTTGTTGTGATTATCTTTTTACCGAGAAGCAGCATGTTTCGGATATGTTGAGTTAAAGAAAATTTCATGACATTTATTATAACAATAAATACTAAAAAGGGATATTTTGTCTGGATTCCCGCCTACGCGGGAATGACACAGAAATCTCGTTACCAATAAGATTGTTCAATATTAACGGGATTGCTTCGCTACGCCAAGTCAAACTTGGCTCCGCTCGCAATGACATCTTTATTGACAATTTAGCAATTTAACAGTTTGACAATTTTTCTTTTATTCGCATATTCGTGGATTAGCATTGTCTTTTCTTATTTGTATCTTATTTATATATTAGTTGATTGGGATTGTTTTGTATTATTCGTATCTTATAAATTGTCTTTGTATTATTCGTATCTTATTAGAAATCCTGCTTTGCTTTTTAGTGTTTTTCTGTTACAATAAATCATTATGACAATTGTAAAAACAGAATTTTCTTTAGCCTTAAACCAAGTTGCCACAGAACGTGGAATTTCACCTGACGAAGTAATTACTTCAATTGAAGCTGCTATTGTGGCTGCATATAAAAAAGAATATCCGGAAAAAATGGAAGATGAAATAGTTGCCAAAGTAAACAAAGGCACAGGAGAGGCACGAATTTATTTTGAAGAAAAAGATATTACTCCTCCAGGATTCGGTCGAATTGCTGCTCAAACTGCAAAACAAGTAATTATCCAAAAAATTCGTGAGGCAGAAAAACGCACAGTTATTACTCACTTCAAAACACTCGTTGGCACTTTAATCAAGGGAAGAATTATCCGCTATGACGGATACAGTGCCCACGTTGACATCGCGAAAACCGAAGCTGTTCTTCCCAAAGAAGAACAAATTAGAAAAGAAGAATATAAAGTAAACGAAATGTACACTTTTTATATTAAAGACATTTCTGAAGATAAGTTTGGATCATCCCGCATTATTTTATCACGTATTGACCCTCGTATAATTAGCGAACTATTTAAAAAAGAAGTTCCAGAGGTTGCAAACAATACAGTTGAAATTAAAAAAGTTGTCCGTGAACCAGGCGAAAGAGCAAAAATTGCAGTGTTTAGCTCACAAGGAGGCGTTGATCCGGTCGGAGCATGCGTAGGACAAAAAGGAATCCGTGTTCAAACCGTCACCGACGAACTCGGGGGACTTGAGAAGATTGATATTATTCAATGGAGCAAAGATGAAAAAAACTTTCTCTCTGCAGCTCTTTCCCCGGCAAAAATTATCAGCATTTCAATTGATCCAAAAACCCGACGCGCAAAAGTTACGGTTGAAGAACAACAAGCGCCCTTGGCAATTGGGAAAAATGGAATTAATGTCAACCTAGCATCACGTTTGTGCGATTTTAATATCGACATTATTCAAGTAAAAGCTGATCCTTCCGTTAATACAACTATAACCGCTGACAAAACCCCATTAGTTGAAAAAGTTGCAAAGTAAAAAAACTCAATATGATTGCCAGGTCCCCTATTGTTGCGATTCTTGGTCACGTAGATCACGGAAAAACCACTTTACTCGACTATCTGCGTAAATCACAAATTGCTGCTAAAGAATTTGGAGGAATTACACAAAAAATTGGCGGATATAGCGTAAATACCGGAATTAAGGATTACTTAACCAATACTATTACTTTTATTGACACTCCTGGACACGAAGCTTTCTCAAAATTACGGGCTCGTGGAGCAACTGTTGCTGACATTGCAATTTTAATAATTGACGGAAAAGACTCGCTTATGCCACAAACAGTTGAGTCTATCGCTCATATAAAGGAAGCTAATATTCCATTTATTGTTGCACTTACAAAATCTGATTTGCCTGATTTTAATCCGGAAAAAGTTAAGCGTGATTTATTAAAACACGACGTTTTGACCGAAGACAAAGGTGGCAAAGTTCCTGTAGTGCTAATTTCTGGAAAAACCGGAGCCGGAATAAAAGAATTACTGGAAACAATATTGTTAATCGCGACTGATCTAAATTTAACCTACGACCCCAAACATTCACTTCAAGCCCATATTATTGAAAATAAAAAAGACCGTCGGGGTATTGTTGCCAGTGTAATTGTTAAAGATGGAACTTTAAAAGTTGGAGATACAGTTTACTTTGAAAATAAAAAAACTCGTGTCAAATCATTAATCAACGACATGGGTGAGTCAATTTCACAAGTTTTTCCATCTACTCCTTGCGAACTTTTAGGTTTTGAGTTTATTCCACCTGTCGGAGCTACAATAACAGGAGTGGAATCAGCATCTTCTCAGGTAATTATTGATCAGCAAACCTTATCCGAATCTAGTAATTTTAGTCTAGAATCGATACTTAATACAAAAGTCGAGGAAAAAAAACTAGTTGTTGTTGTTAAAACAGATAGTCAAGGCTCATTGGAGGCAATAAAACAAATTTTAGATAATAATCCGCGTATTAAGGTGGTTTTAGCAGCTGTAGGCGCAATTCATAAATCAGATATTTTTCTTGCTAAAGCCAGTAAAGGAATTGCAATTGGATTTAATATTAAACCTGATAAAGAAGTGGTCGATATAGCTAAACAAGAAAAAGTAATTATTAAAACCTATAATATAATCTATGAGTTGGTCGATGAGTTAACAGAAGTCGCACAATTACTACACATAAAAGAAGCTAAAGAAAAAAATCTCAAAGGTGAGGCGAAGGTGCAGATGACGTTTATTATTGAGAATGAAAAGATATTTGGAATTAAGATGATTAAGGGAAAGTTGAATCTAGGCGACGAAATTGAGGTTTATCGTGATAATCATCTATTCGGAAAAACTAAGCTAATCTCACTTCATACACGGGCTAAAAAAATTCAAGAAGTCCGCAAGGAACAAGAAGCGGGAATGATATTTTCCCCACCACTTGACATTCGGGTTGGAGATGTGGTAAAATGCATCCTATAATATGTATCCAAATACAAATAACGTCTTGCCACGCATATCTGAAACCCTAGCAAAAGTTAACTCTGGAATTATCGTCATTCCAAATAATCCAAGTGTTGATGCTATTGCCGCTGCCACAGCGCTTTACCTAGGTTTAAATAAAATTGGAAAAAACTGCGGCATTACTTGTAGTTCTATAGTAAAAAGTGATTTAATTGGAGCCGATAAGATTCAAAACACCTTAACCTCTTCAGGTGATAATTTAGTAATCTCATTTCCTTATGCTGATGGTGCAATTGATAAGGTTGATTACAACATACAAAATAACGCCTTTAATATGATAATCTCTCCCCGACCCGGACAACCAAAACTTGATCCAAATCAAGTTAAATATTCATATAGCGGAGGATTAATTGACTTTATCTTTACAATTGATGCTCCAAATCTTAATAGTCTTGGACAAATATATACTGATAATCAAGCACAGTTTCAAGGAAAAAATATTCTTAATATTGACCGTCACATTACTAATGGTTTTTTTGGATCAGTTAATTATGTCAACAAAACCGTTTCTTCAACCTGCGAATTAATATTAAATGTATTACAACAACTAGGAGTTGAACTTGATAAGGATATTGCAACTAATCTTTATTTTGGAATAACCACAGCCACAAATAATTTTAGTTCATATTCTGTTACAGCAGACACATTTGCTGCTGCTGCTCAATTGTTAAAAAATGGAGCTGTTAAAAAAGCCGTTAAACCAGCGATTCAACCGCCTTCAAATAATTTTGGTTTCACTCCTCCTCCACCATTTAGACCACCAGCTAATAATGTTAATCCAACAAATTATGCTGCACCGGCAATGAGCGAACGCGATGTTGTTAAACCGATTGAAAACGTTGAGGTTGCGCCACTGGCTCCAGAAGGAGCTCAAGGTTCAACCCAGCAAAACACTCCCCAGGATTGGTTAAAGCCAAAAATCTTTCGCGGTGGTGGTTTGATATAATGAATGAATGAATCTTTCTTATTTAATTATTATTTTATTTCTTTTTTTCTTTATTTTTCTCGTTGTAATACGATACTGGCTGAATCAACTTGAAAAAAAATCCAAGACTTCAGATGAATTAATTGCATGGTTAAAAGACTTAGGTCAAAGACTGGAAAACTCAACCACTTCAGTAGACAATAAACTAACAAAAAATATGGATATGTTTAATACCAGACTGGATAACGCTGCTCAAGTGATTTCCAAGGTACAAAAAAATATTGGTGAATTTTCCGAAATTGGGAGGTCAATGAAAGAATTACAGGAATTTTTACGCTCACCAAAACTCCGGGGAAATATCGGTGAACAAGTATTAAGAGACTTGTTAGCTCAACACTTTCCACCTAGTTCCTATTCACTACAATACGGCTTTAAAAATGGAGAAAAAGTTGATGCAATAATTAAAACTAGTCAGGGATTGTTACCTATTGATTCGAAATTCCCACTTGAAAATTTTCGAAAATATATTGCGGCAGAATCTGATCTTAATCGGGAACAATTGAAAAAAGAGTTTGTTAATGACGTAAAAAAACATATTGCTGATATTAGTAGAAAATATATTTTAGTATCCGAAGGAACAGTTGACTACGCTTTAATGTATATTCCATCAGAATCAGTCTATTACGAAATAATTAACAATGGTCAACTCTATGACTATGCCGGATCAAAACAAGTCTTACCGGTTTCTCCTTTAAGTTTCTATGCTTATATGAAAGCCATTCTAATGTCTTTTGAAGGACAAAAAATTGAAACTAAAGCTAAGGAAATATTGGAGTTATTAAACGCAATGAAAAAGGATTATCAAAAAACTGAAGAATCACTTGCGGTTTTAAGTAAACATGTAACCAACGCTTATAATCAAACCGATCTCGTACGTAAAAACGTGGGAATGCTTGGTCAAAAATTATCGTCCACCAATCTTCTTTCATCTTCTGTCGAATCAAAAAAAATGCTACAATAACTCCGTGAAAATCAAATATGTTTCTGAAATAAAATCAGGACAAAAAATATCATCTCAAGAAATTGTCGATTTGATACTTTCAAAACGGAAAATCAAGGATAAAAAAAATTTTCTAAATCCTCCATCTCCATTAAATTTAAAGTTAATAAACTTCAGTAAAAGCTACCATAAAAGTTTTCAGAAAGTGATAGAGCTTCTTAAGCAAATAAAAGAAAAAAAACAGATGATAGTGGTTTATACGGATTATGATGCTGACGGCATCACGGGTGGAGCTATTTTATGGGAAACTTTATATCTACTTGGTTTTAAAACCATGCCATATGTCCCTCACCGAAAAAATGAAGGCTATGGATTTTCCACTCTAGGAATAGATAATGTAATTTCAAAATATAATCCAGCATTAATTATTAGCGTTGATCATGGAATTTCTGCTGCAGAAAAAGTCAGTTACGCGAAAAAAAAAGGCGTCCCAATTATTATCACCGATCATCATCTTGCTCCAAAAAAAATACCAAAAGATGCATTTGCGATTTTTCATATTCCAGAACTTTCCGGAGCTGGTGTCGCCTATATTTTCGCCAAAGAAATTTATTTATCTTTTTCACCTTCAACTTTTAACTTTTCACTTTTAAATTTTAACTTTTCTCACGATTATCTCTCCCTCGCAGCCACAGGCATTGTTGCAGATTTAGTACCACTAATTGGAGAAGCTCGATCAATCGTAAAATTTGGGCTTAAAACATTTTCTAAAGTCTCGCATGTTGGCATCAAACAAATTCTAAAACAATCAGGGTTGGAAGGGAAACCAATCACTCCTTATGAGATTGGCTTTATGATTGCACCCAGAATTAACGCAGTAGGAAGACTCGAACATGCCATTGATGCACTACGATTATTATGTACCAACGATCCGGAAAAAGCATTTCGACTGGCAGAACATTTAGGAGATTTAAACAAAGACCGTCAGAAAATGGTTGAAAAATCTGTAAAAGAAGCGAAAGAGATGTTATTAAGTAACAACGAAACGAAGCGTGCGGATTTGCAAACGCCCATTTGCGACGATGATATCGTACAAGAAAAAGACTCAATCGCATTGGGAGGTTTTGCAAAGACGCATGCAAGTGGAGTTGTTATACCAAAGTTAGTAATTTTGATTTCCAATCATTGGAACGAAGGTATTATTGGTTTAATTGCTTCAAAAATTGCTGGGGAATTTTATCGACCAACTATTGTTATCACGAAAAGTAATAATTGCTATAAAGGATCTGCTCGTTCCATTTATGGTTTTGATATTACTATTTTTTTAAGAAGTTTAAAAAAATATTTGATTAATGTAGGAGGTCATGCTCAAGCCGCAGGTTTTACAATTGAAGAAAAAAAACTGACGGATTTTACTAAATTTGCTCAAAAAAAAGCTGATAAATTATTAAGTGATAAAGACCTCGAACCAGTTATTAAAGCTGACTTAAAAATTCCCGTTAACTTGATAAATTTGTCACTTTACAAACTTTTAACTGATTTAGAGCCTTTTGGTATTGGAAATTCCCGTCCAACATTTTTCAGTGAAGTTGAACTGGCTGATGCCCAAATCTTTGGTAAAACTCGCACTCATTTAAAACTTTTAGTAAAAGACCCACAATTAAAATCAAAACCTTTAGAAATGATCTATTTTAATAAAGCTAATATTTTTAACACTCTCTCGCGAGGAAATACCATAAAAATTGTTTATTCTCTGGATTTAAATCAGTGGAATGGAAGGGAAAATTTAAGAGGAATTGTAATCCAAGTAATCACAAAAATTTAGTCTATCTTTTCCATTTTAAACTCAATGCCCTTAATCTTTCTGTAACGCTATTTTCTTTAAAGAAAAGCGGATTTTCTTGAGCCAATAATGTTCGATCTTGAAATAACTCCGGCTCTCCCATAAAAAGCATTCTGCTTGTTGGATCTTTTACTGCAATTTGAATCGTGCGAAAACGCACATCTGCTTCACAAAAATTTCTTGATGGAAGAATCCTTAATAAACCAAGAGCACTTAACCCAATGATTGAAGGACGCTCTCCTTTATTAAAATTACCTGCCATATCCCTGACTGTCTCTATAAGATTTGAAAGATTTTGACGATGTTTCGAACCTTGACGAGCATCTCTTCCTAATATATTTACGGTCGCATCGCTTTCAGAAATCTGATACAAAGACAATATCCCAATGTACGCTTGCGCAACAAGCAAAGCAATTGTTCTTTTGCTTTCAATTTCTTTCCAGCCTTCAGCTTTCCCTTTTTCAATTACGTTCAATGGCGCTGTTAAATCTATCCCTAATTCCGAACAAATGTCTGAATATCTTATCTCCATAACGAATATCTTTAAATAAATCTATTTCTGTTTCAACGATCCAAACCCTTGTTCATTCCTAATTTCCAACTAATGTTGACGTAATTCATACGTAACCTAAATTTTGATATAAGCCGCTCACTTCTCTGACCATTTTTGAAAAAGCATATCGTCTCATATGTCGATTTACGCCACCAAGCACCCTAGCATAAATGTCAAAATCTTCAATACAAGCTATTGCAATACGATGATTCCCCTCACCAACTGTAACAGATCGAAATGTTTTCCCTCCATGCTCTTCATCATTTAAAAAAATTTCCATAGGATCTTCGTCACGATAAAATCCTTGTGTAAACGCAGCTGATATACCTTCTGCGCACGCCCACCATTGAACTGTATAAAGTCTTCCTTTGTTTAATAGTCGTCTTGGAGAAAAAACTACTAAACGACCGGTTAATTCGGATATGGGTAAAGCACTATATAATGGCAAACCTAAATCCTTTGGATCATGATATTGAAAATTCTCTAACATATTCTGTATTCAATGATTCCTTCTTTATTTTTTAACCCAATAAAAAACCGCCTCTGGTGGGCGGAGATTGGAATTTTTTAATTATTTTTGTTGTAATAAGTTTTTCCTCACTCCGCTTCACTTAATCCTAATAAGGACTAAGTTAAGCTTAAGGTTGAGATGAATAAACTGATTAAACATATATTTATTATAAGCTATTATTTGTGCTTGTCAAGACAAAATCCAGAGTGTATGATATAGAAATATGAAAGACTTATTTATTATTGACACCGTAAAAAAAATCGGTGAAGTCGTTGAACTTTACGGTTGGGTTGACTCAAAACGCGATCATAAAAAAATCGTTTTTATTGACCTGCGCGACCGTAGTGGAATTGTTCAGGTAGTTGGAGGAGAAGACTTCAAACAACTTTCAAACGAAGACGTCGTGATGATAAAAGGATTAATCAAATCAAGACCGGATAAACTAAATAATACAAAGATGGCGACCGGAACTGTCGAAATCGAAGCAAAAGAATTAAAAATTATCAGTAAAGCCAAAACCTTACCGATTCCAATTAACGACGACGGATATTCCGTTAACGAAGAAAGCCGGTTAAAGTATCGATATCTTGATATCAGACGAGCACGTATGCTTCGCAACCTTACTTTAAAATCCAAAGCAACATTATTTATTCGAAATTATTTATCTCAACAAAATTTTCTTGAAATTGATACTCCCATATTAACAAAAACAACTCCGGAGGGAGCACGCGATTTTTTGGTTCCTTCACGCTTACAACCGGGCAATTTTTATGCACTCCCCCAATCGCCACAACAATATAAACAAATGTTGATGGTTGCTGGGATCGAACGATATTTTCAATTTGCCAGATGCTTTCGAGACGAAGATCCCCGTGCTGACCGAGCATATGGTGAATTTACTCAACTAGATTTAGAAATGAGCTTTATCGAACAAAATGATATTTTATTATTAATCGAAGATTTATTTACAAAATTAGTAAAAGAATTATTTCCGGAAAAATATATCAGTCAAACACCTTGGCCAAGAATTGCTCATAAAGAAGCCAAACAAAACTATGGAACTGATAAACCAGATTTGCGAAAAAACAAAAAAGACCCTAATGAACTAGCCTTTTCATGGACAGTTGACTTCCCACTTTTTACTGAACAATCTCAGGATGATTTTTTCCACGGATCCGGGAAAGCAAAATTTGCACCATCACACCATATGTTTACTGCACCACACCCGGATGATATTCCTTTACTTGATTCTGATCCATTAAAAGTACGTGGACTTCAACATGACTTAGTGTTGAATGGTTTTGAGGTTGGTGGTGGCTCAATCAGAATTCATCAACCTGAGGTTCAACAAAAAGTTTTTGATTTGATTGGATTTACAGTCGAACAAAAGCAACAATTTTCACATATGTTGGAAGCGTTTTCGTACGGTGTTCCTCCACATGGAGGAATTGCGCCAGGACTCGATAGATTATTAATGGCCATTTTAGGTGAACCATCAGTACGGGAAGTAATTGCATTTCCAGCTTCATCAGGTGGAAAAATTTCCATCATGGATGCTCCATCTCCCGCAGCTGATGAACAACTTAAAGAACTGGGAATTAAAGTTGACGTAATAATAAAAAAAAAGGCAAACATTAATAATTCACCAGTAAAAGCGTTTGACAAAATAATAGATTTATTGAAAAGTAAAAATGTTAAATATGAGGTGTATGAGCACAAAGCGGTTTTTACTTCAGAAGAGGCAGCAAAAATCCGAAACACCGGATTAAAACTGGGTGCTAAAGCAATGGTGCTTTATGCCGATAAAAAACCAATCATGCTTGTACTTCCGGCGGATCAAAAAATTGACTTAAAAAAATTTAAACAAGAAATAAAAATAAAAAAGCTAAGTTTATCCACACCTGAAGAGGTAAAAAAAATTACCGGTATTGAAATTGGGGCAATTCCTCCTTTTGGTTCCATATTTAATATTCCTCTTTATGTCGATGAAAAACTAAAAGAAAATATCGAGATTGTTTTTAATGCCGGTGAGCATACTAAATCCATAAAAATGTCATGTGCCGATTATTTAAAAGTGGCTCAACCGATTATTGCTAACTTTTCGAAACAATAACAAACGTACAATAAAAATATCCATTTGTGTTATTTATGAAATATCGTTTTTACTTTTTTTTCATTTTTTTTACGCTCCTTTTTCTTTTTTATCCAGGAGAGTCACAACTGTTTAACAATTTCGCATATAACCGCTCCACTTTTGCACAAGTTGAAATATCAGCACCTGATATCAATATTAAGCCTTTTCCCTATCTCCGTTATCAATATACCCCATTCACATCTGCAGAAAGTGTCTATGTCACAGACTTAGATTCATATACTCCGATATTTGATAAAAACGCACACGCACCAATGTTTCCAGCTTCAACTGTAAAAATTATCACCGCATTGGTTGCTTTTGATATTTATAAACCAGATCAAATTATTAAAGTTAAAACTCCTCTTGTTGACGGACAAGTGATGGGACTTTTCCCTGGAGAAAAGATTACAGTTGAAAATCTATTATATGGACTACTGATTCATTCAGGAAACGATGCAGCATCAGCACTGGCTGATGAAACTGGTAAGGAGAAATTTGTTGACCTTATGAATAAAAAGGCAAAACAACTTCAAATGAAGGATAGCATCTTTAAAGATCCAGCCGGGCTTGACGATTATAGTCAATTTAGCAGCGCGTATGACCTCACTTTGGCTGCTCGAACATTACTAAACAATCACTATTTAGCAAAAATGACCAGTGTTAAAGAAATTACCATTTCCGACGTTGACTATCGTTATTTTCATAAATTAACTAATGTAAATAAGTTGCTCGGAGAAATCCAGGGCTTAGGTGGACTAAAAACCGGATATACGGAAAATGCTGGTGAAAACTTGGTGAGCTATTATATTCATAATAGTCATCAATATATTATCGTGGTATTAAAAAGTATTGATCGCTTTCAAGATACAAAAAATATTGTCGAGTGGATCATTAATAATGTAGACTATCAATCAGTCTCACTGTAAAAAATCCGGATGAACAGCGGGGACATAGGCTGAAAATTCATTATCTCCCCAAAAAACATATACCGGTTGTAAATATGGCTGATATACGTCCGGATCTAGGTAGGCAAGGAACATTTTTTTAATTGTCACGTCAGATTGATTTTCTTGAAATTTTAAAAAATACGCTTCACCCGCCTGAAGTTTTGCAAAAGCCTCATCTCCTGTGATTAATGGATAAATACCGATTTTACTTTGGTCAGTTTCGAAAAATTTTACCTGTGCTCGTAGAATTTTGAAACCATCATTTGTAAACATCATAATAACGTAGTTTTGACTATTAAGATTAAGCGGTGATACAATCGGAAAATTATCAATATCCGGTCGGAAAAAATCAACTTCAACCATGTTCGCTTGTGAACTGTCTTCAACTCGATTCATTACTTGGTCTTGTGGATTATAATTAAAAAAAATCGCGTTAGTTTTTCCTTTTGACAATTCCTCCGGATAACGGTCAACAAGGGTGAGAAAGTTTTTTGCTTTTTGTTCACTCTCTTCTTTTTCCGGAAATCGTACGTCTTTGAACATGTCCGGTTCGTCAGCAAACCGATACTCATATATAAAATTATAGTTTTGGATATCAATTGATAAACGTTGTCTTCCATTATCAAACTCAGTTATATTGTCTGTTTTTGTATGTTTAACAATTTCTGTATCAAAACCAAGGCTTTTTGCAGTTAAATATATTTTATTCAAATATCCAAAGCTCACTTGTCCCGTTTGAAGTTGAAATATTTTTGCAGTAGATGTGGCTGTTGTTGGCTTTCCATCAATTGTATCAAATGTATAATTTATTTGACCACTTGGGCTTGCTAATTTCTCGATTACTGGTGTGCTAATTTTGTTGAAAATTGGGTTAATGATTATTCTTGATGTTTGACTAGTTGGTGGATTAAGTAGAATCATCAGCTTAACCAGATAAAATAATATCAAAAATAATAGACCAACTAAAATAACCACAGGCATGTATTTGCGTGAATAGAATGAGACCTCAGTTAATGTCATACTTAAACTATGATATAATTTATTTTCGTTAGCTGCAAGACTGAAACCAGAGGTGACAGAGCGGTCAAATGTACGAGTCTGTCCTAGAAGTAAGTAGCCAAATCAAAGATTTGGCCTACTACTTCAGGATCCCGTAGTACTAAGCTAAATCTTTCAGATTTAGCAAGTTACTACTGGGATAAAACTGCTAACGAATTAACAACCAGAGGTGGCGGAGTGGTCAATCGCAACAGTCTGTAAAACTGTCGCCTCACGGCTACGGAGGTTCGAATCCTCCCCTCTGGACCCTGAAGTAGATCCGAAAAATTGATTATCTTTTCGGATCACTTCAGGGCCATGTAGTGATGCGAAGCATCTACTACATGGCTATAAATGGCTCTTACTAAGGGCTAAATAAGAGTCAAAAAAATAGTGTAGTGATCTCTGATCTACTACACGACCCAAAATGACTCTGATACAAGAGTCAATAACATTGTAGTGATGCGAAGCATCTACTACATGGCTATAAATGGCTCTTACTAAGGGCTAAATAAGAGTCAAAAAAATAGTGTAGTGATCTTCGATCTACTACACGATCCATAATGGCTCTAACAAGAGTCAATTAAAACATGAAGTGAACTTCGTTCTACTTCACAGCTGTTAATGACTCTTGAGAGTCAAAAAAACCTCTATAATTAAAGAGTCATGAAAAAACTCCAATACTGCGTTTACGTTCTTTACTCACTCAAGGATAATAATTTTTATATTGGCTATACAACCAATTTGCACGAAAGATTAACGTCTCATATTTCTGGTAATTCACCAGCCACAGAATTTAGACGACCATTTACTTTATTATTCTGCGAATATTATTTATCTAAACATGACGCAACTCGACGTGAAAAATACTTTAAAACTACTATTGGTAAAAAGACACTAAAACTAATGCTTCAAGACTCATTGAACGAATTAATTTCAACTAGTTAGCACTAAGGAATGTTTATGCTGAGCAAAGCGAAGTGAAATAACAAAGTGAATCCTCCCCTCTGGACCAGGCACCATTCGGCGCCTGGCTACGCTCTAAACAATGTAGGACAACTCGTAAATGTCTATAATCTGCAAAGAGAGACGCCAGGCGGGTGCAGACTTGTACCCGCCCAAATAAGAATATAAACTAATTTTATGAACTTCTTTTACGTTTATGTTCTAAAAAGCATAAAACTGACTTTATTTATATCGGTTATACTGACGACCTTAAACGTCGGTTCAATGAGCATAATTTAAAACTGAACATATCAACAAAGCATTATGCTCCTTTCGAAATAATACATTATGAAGCATATCGAAACAAAAAAGACGCTAAGCGTCGTGAAGAATATCTAAAATGTAATCGCGGTAAAACAACTCTTAGAATAATACTGAAGTGTTGCTTCAACAGAAGTCAGGTATAGAATTACATCTGACTATGCTAAAAGCATATTTTAGAAAATAATCTGGTATTCTGAACTATTTGATATAATAGTGATATTATCAGTAAATAAAAATATGCCAAAAAAAGACATTAAAGATTTATTAATTATGCTTTTGATTGGTATTGTATGGGGTTATTTCAGCGATTTAAGAAATGGTCAAATTGCATGGTTTGTGGGAAGAATTATTTTTATGCTCTTTATTTTTTTTGCGTTAAAATACTTTCAAAATCTTAAAAAGTAAGTTCCAACGTCCTTCAGTAGTCTGGACAAATGAAGTAGAGCATAAAGTCAATTTAAATTAGAATAAAAGACTTCAGCATTTAAGTCTAATAATTTCAGCTTATTTTTTGATATAATATAACTTATTAGAAATTAATTCTAATATATGAAAAAACCATGGCTGTCTGCATTTTTAAATCTAATTTTTCTTGGATCTGGATATGTATATAACGGAAAAAGAATTGCTGTTGGTGTTATCTTAATAATATCTGAAATTCTTACTTTTTCATCTTCACTTTCTGAATCATTAGTGACCCAATTATTAAGTTATCCAATGATAATATTAAGCGCACTATTAATGCAAATAGCATTAGCAATAGATTCTTATCAAGAGGCTAAACAAATAAACCAAGAAAAAAAGTAAAATCTTCATTATAAAATTATATTTACCATACTAAGTTCGTACGAAGTAAGTTCTAACATCCTCCACCAAATCTGGACCAGGTACCATTCGGTACCTGGCTCTGCCAACATTTAACCAGGTAACGAATGAGTACCGCAGACGGGTACCGACTGGTACCCGTCCAATATTTCACCATTCGGCGACTGGTTCGCTCGGGGACTTTCTTTTTTTCCAATTTGTTTGGGGGCGGAATTTTTTTAGTTTTATTGTCAAAATAAACTAAATTACTTCTTATTTAATCCCACTTAATTTTAGATTAGTACAGTAAATCCATCGGGTCGTGTAGGAACAGTTTCAGCAGAAAATTGATAGACTTTACATAAATTAGCAGGAGCAAAATAATTTGATTCTGCTGACGGAGATAGCCCTTGTTTACGCATTTCTTCAACCAATAACATTTGTTCGATTTCTGTAAACGTGGTAATTAACATTTGACCTTTGTCTCTTATTTGTCTTGCATATTCTGATAATGTTTTTAACCACCACTCGTTGTATTCTATTTTTCCCGAGGCTTCTTTGAAAGTTTCAAATATTCTTGGATGACGACAAATAATTAAATCTGGAGTACCTCCTGCCAATCTCAACACCCTACTAACGTTTTTAATATTTGCCTGATGGAACTTTGCGGCTGAAAACGATAATATCTCAGGTCCAAACCTACGTGGTTGAATGATGTCAAATGCATGAATTTTTGCTGCTTCTCCAACAAAAGGTCGAAGTTGTAGTAATTCTTCACAGCCACCAGCTGCCAAAGCAATCACAGAACCATTTGTTGGAATTGGTCGAAGATAGGATTGAAATAATGTTCCAATCCAAGAAGTTCTTCTTGTGGGACCTTCAAGCAATTGAGCTAAAGCTTTTTGATTAAATTCAGCCATGATAAAGTATACTATAGGTTTAAATAATTTTCAAGTATAAATACGATAAGTTCTAAAACGAAGTGCAACGTTTGCTGATAAAAAAACAGGTTAAAAATTAAGTATTTGGATATTTTTTGACTAGTTCTATCAACTCATTACTTATTCTTCTTTGTTTTTGGTGTTTGATTTTGAAGTTAATATAGGAAACAAGCGTGCGGGCGCGTTCACTACTAATATACATTATCTTTCCAATCTCTCTAAACTTTTTACCTTGTTGACGAAGTTCCCAGGCTTGATAATAACGAGCCATATTTTTAGCCATAAGTTTTTTACCCAAAAAAACAAAGCTCCCCGCTATCTAATTTTCTCTTTCGAAAAAATCCATAAACCTTTCGATTTATGACCCACAGAAGGTTAATAGACGGACACTGTCCCAATATTGTCAGTTGTAAATGATATTTCAGGTTGAAACAAAAATCTAAAATATGATTAAATGGGGTATATGAAAAAAAATATTCGTGTCCAACCTGTAAAGTTACCAGTTTTGTAGTCCGCCAGAGGAAAAGAAAAGACAGCATTGTTTACTTCTGTAAAAGGTGTCAAAGATATTTTTCAGTTAACGTTCACTTCATCGATACCAAATCAATTCTCATTGATCACCTAAATGGTCTTTCATACCGTAAGCTTGAGGAAAAATATCAGATAAAGAAATCAACAGTATGCCGGATTGTTTTACAGGAACTTAGAGAACTTCCAAGCAATAATGAGTTTACCAAAAAGTACTGTAACCGTTTTTCACAAGTACTTTTAATTGATGGAAAATATGTCAATGTTAAGGGATATCCCCATAAAATTCCTCTTCTTTGGGGAGTCGACTACTTTACTCACGATATTCCAACTTTTACCCTTGCTCCATCTGAGAATTATCAATCATGGGCGAGATTCTTTTCTCTTTACAGAATCATTAATTACTTTCCACAACTGGTAGTTTGTGACGATAACACATCCTTAAAGATGGCCGTTAGATACGCTTTTCCTAAAATTAGAGTTCAAACCTGTTGGAATCACTTTAAAGAAACTATCAGGAGAGATTTAAATGTCAGGTCAGATCCAACTTACCGGTATATCTCGGTAGCCATCGATAATATATTATCTGCTCGACTACCTGTTGATGTTTTTAACAGACGGTTTAGTTACCTGTATGAAAAATACGGATCAAACCCTGTAGCTCAGCAGATTTTGACTAACGTACAAAAAAACAAGGATGAACTTTTAGCTTACAAATGGATCAGAAAATCTCCATATACCAACAACCTTATGGAGTGTTTTAATTCTCATCTTGAAGCCCGTTTAACTCCTCTTAAAGGATTTAATTCATTTGAGGATGCCAGACTTTGGTTGAACGGTTACATTCTTAAAAGAAGATTTACTGCATTTACATCATGCGGTCGTAAATTCAGACATCTTAATGGAAAAAAATCGATTGAACTAACGAAGAAAAAAGAGATTGTTCTACCAACTTTATTTGGTTAGCTAACTGTCAAATTTGGGACGGTACCTAATAGACGAGGAGCTCTCGTTTCTTCTGTAGGTTTTTAGCCATGTCCCGACAAAGTCGAGATTTAGGCTACGAATTGTAAAAAATATTATAGCAGTTTTGAAGGAGTGATTTTATAGAAAGAAAGGGAGAAAAAATGATAGAATTAAGTAATAAAAAAATCTCCCGTTTGAGCAAGCAAACACTAATCAATCTATCAACTTTTTTTCAGAATTCCTCATTCCCTCATTAATATCTTAATTGATTATTTCCTTATTCTTCATTTTTTATTTCCTTCCCCTCCCAACCCCCCCGAGATTGCTTAAAGGTTGTTTACGAAAAAGCCGTATGGGGTTAAGTCTCAGGAGTTATAAGTTTTAGTATAGCCGTCGGTGTGGTTTGCTTTCCCCATGCCGGTGGCTTTTTTTAAAGTCCTTTTCTTTTAATGATTTTTATTTGCTTTTTATTGATATGTAGCTAAAAAATGCTTGCGTGGTTTCTAAGTAATCCTTGTGTTTAACAAACGATATAAAAATTCCCTTAATAATTCATCTGAAGTTAGAATATCTCTAAATTATTGGGTGTATTCTATTCTTGTGTTTTTTCTAGTTGTTTTACTAGTGTTTCAAATTGATTTAGTAGTGGGTGTTTCCAATGTTTTTTTGCCATCATAAGCACTGCTTTTTCAAACCAAAGTTTCTTTTCTTTCCCTCTATTAAATTTTTTCCACAATGCAGGTCCTTCTTTTTCGTATTGATCGAAGAATGATTGAAGATTACATATCTTATCTATTACACTAACCGCAATAGCTTTTTCTCCAACGGCTTCTACACTCTTGATATATTTTTCTTTTTTCTTCTCCCAATCCTTTTTATCTGATAAAGTTTTATCATTCGATACTACTTTCACTATTGTAAGTACATCATGTCCACAACTCTCGACAATCTCCTTTTCGGTGCATTTCGTATCCTCAAGAAGATCGTGACAAAATCCTGCAACAACTACATCGTTAGGAAAGTTACCTCGCCATAATTTGTATCCAACTTCTAAAGGGTGTTCAAGATATGAGAAACCATCGCCTTTTCTAATTTGGCCTCCATGATAAGTGCGAATAAGAAGAATTGCTCCCATTACATATGGTAAAAGTGTCATGCTTGACCTGAAAATCGTTCCATGAGGGTGAACAAGCTCAAACTCTGTTCCTCCATCTTCTGCAGTTGTCTCCCAGTCAGAATATGATTTCATTTCTGGATTTTCTTTTGAAAAGTTAATAACTGCATAATCAAGCAGTTCCTCGATATTATTGGAGCGTATGAAATCTAAATATTTTTTATTGTCAAAAGAATCTGCCTTAATATAGGTATCTGTAACATCGATTTTCAGTAATCCATAACGATATATATCAAATGGTTTCTTCATTTTTCTTAATGGGTTCTGTTTCTAATAATCTCTTGCACCAGTTCAAGGTCGCTTTGGTTCATAATATGGAACCTTACTTGCCCATAACGACCCTGACGCTCAAGAATAGATTCGGGTTTATTAAGACGTTTTTTTAAAGACTGTAGTTCTTCGGGGGTTGTCATTTGTAATTCACCATATATCCAATTGTTAGCGTAATAATAAAACAAGATAAGCTCATCGCCTTGTTTTATACTTTTGTGAGAACCTGCTCCACCCCTTTTTATGTAGAGTTTTCCATCGGGATATTCTTTTTCAATCCACTCAGAAATAGAAGTAACAGCAGATTTTACAAAGTCACTTTTTACTCTATTAATCGTATCCTCATCTGATTCTGGAGGAGTAATAGTGTGTTCCTTACCTTCCTCGTTGTCTTCAATAATCTCCGTTTTTATTCTTTTTAATGCTTGCGAAAACCACTCTAAAGCTGCCTCTCCATCTCTTTGTAAAACTGTATTGATATCTCGATTATGTTTAACTGCATTTCTAAAGTCTTTAAATGCAATAAATCTTTTTTCTACTTCAAACTTTGACCTGAAAGTTTCTTCAAATAGTAGCCAATTCTTCAAAATAATATTTGAGTAATCCATGATATCACAAAAGCTCAGGCTGTCAGCAGTTGAGAGATCAAGCCAAGTTTTTGAAGGATTTTTTCTCAAGTATTCTTTTGCCTTCTCTTGAACTTTCATCTTTATATCTCCTGGAATAACCGTGGACCAATAATCTTTACCAATTTTTTCTAGAAGTGTCTTATCAATAAGCGTACGAAGTAACAGTTCAATTTCATCGAGCGCCTTATTTGCATTTGTTCCTGCTACTTGAAGTATTTTTGAGCCTAATAATCGTTCAAATTCAGTAAATATCGCTTGTGATCGTGTTTTGAGAAATTCTTTATAATTATTGTTCTTTATTGACTCGTCATAAGTAATAAGTTGTGCTTCCAAAGCGTCTTTAAAGTCGGGGTTTTCTTTCTCATATTTAGCAAAGTAATCGCTTGGTGCTTTATTAAGTATTTCCTTATTAAGTTCTGCTGGAATAAAACAGAAGTTTGACAGTGAATACTCGCCGTCTAATTTATTCTTTCGCAGAAAATGTCGAGGAAAAATATGATGTTTCTCAGGGCTATTGAAATCTGAGCAAAGCGAGAAGTCAAGAGCAAACACGTTGTTAGTTTTAAAATGTCGTGGATGATGAATTGCTAACATACAAAAGAAAGCATTACGCAAAGCTGACTTAGTACTAATTTTGCTTTTTATGATTTTCTCCTCATCAAGATTGATTGAGTATCCTATCTTTATATCTTCACCCTCAAGAAGTTTATCGAATAATAAACGTCTATCTTCTTCCATACGGGTTTCTCGTGATGCGGCATATCTTTCACTTAATGCTGACTTCCAAAACCACTCGTGAACTTTTTCTGTCATTTGCTTTGTTAAAGAACGTCCGGGTGCTTTAAAATAGAGGTAGGCCAATAACGAGATGATTGAGGGATAGGGTACAAATTCATAAATCTTTGCTCCGAGGTTATTCGTTAGAAAATCGACAGATAGCTTAATTGCATTGGATATTTCCTCCCAATTTTCTTTAAATTCTTCTTTTGTTAGCTGAAGTTGATAAGAATTTCTACAGTAACCTTTAATAATAAGTGAAGCAGCATGAGCAACAACCTCAGGAGGAACTTTACCAAAACCCTTATCCACTAGGAAATCGTGTAATTTGATATATTCCTCTTTTAAGTCAAAATCTTCTCCCCAAGTGCTAGCTACCACAAGATCAAAGATAGATAAGCGTTTACCTCCTTGATTGATACGCTCGAAAATCTCACTTGCCTCATCTAATTCTTTTTCTCGAACAATAATAACAGACAGTGGATAGGTAGTGAATATTCTCCGACATTTTTCAAAAACTTGTTTTCTTGGATCACTTAATTTGTTATAAATCTGGAGATGATTTTTTTCGTCGAGAATATCTTTAAGAGAAGCGCAACTATCATGTTCACGATAGCGGATAACAAATTCTTCTTTATCGAAATCAAAACAGATCTGAGAAAAATCTATTCCGTTAATCTTTAAGCCTTTAATAGCAACGTAGAGAGAAGTTGCTCTCTGTTGTCCATCAAGAATATATCGAATAGAGGTATATGAATCCGGTTTTGGAAGATCTAACTCTGCAATATTTCGATAAAAGAGATTATATTTTTTATCCGCGTCCCAAATAAAGAAACTACCAATGGGATATTCTTTATATATCGAGTCGAGAAGTTTTATTACCTTGGATCGTTCCCAGACAAAATCTCTTTGAAAACGTGGTATTCGAAGTTGTCCATGCTCAATTTCATGAACAATATCTGAAAGTTTCAATTCATCAACTTTAATTTTTTGTTGTTGCATATTCAATAGTCTAAATCTTTATTTAATTATACAATTTTTTTGTCTTGCTTTTCTATAGTTATTAACTGACTTTAATCCAGTGGTAATTTCTCTAATGCAAGAAAAGACGATGATATCTGTAATTTGTTCCGGCGGCTTTTTTTAGAGACCTTCTCATTTTTTAAGGTACTCTTTTTGAATATTTATTCAGTTTTATAGCTTTAAGTAGTTTATAAACCTTTTTGCATCCACTTGACAACATCTTGATCTAAGTTTAATGATACCCAATTATCATTGACTTCAATTATTAATATCTTGTCTCCAGGATATAGATCTTGTTTTAAATAGTTTATTACTGTGTGTAAATCGCTTGTTGTTTTAATTAACCATACGTTAGGGATAGGTTTGGCCCAATATTGATATGACTTAATCTTATTTATTAAAGATAATGATAAGGGTCCATTTTCAGTGAATACTAAATTATAAGTAATTAAATATGTTCTCATATAATTATATTAATTTATTTTACTTCTTCTTTTTAGGTGTTTTGCCAACATTTTTTTCTGGTAAATTTCCGACGACTTTTCCGGCTTCATCATTATTCGTTTGTGGCAAGTAGTCCGAGTTGACTATTGCAGTTCCAACGATTGCTGGTACACCAGTCAATAATTCTTTTGTTTCACTTGATATATTTCTGACTTCCTTTATAGTTTTATCTGCAATAGATATGTTAAATATTTCTGTAGCATGTTTAATAAATTTATTTGTTTGATACATGTAATAACTTACATTTGCTTCCTCAAAAATTTCTTTTATTAATTCATTTCTTGGTGCAATTATAGTTTTTGTACTTTTATCTTTTAAGCTCCACCAATCTTCTTTAATATCGTCAGTAATGAATAGAATTCCCTTTTTTTCTTTTTTTGCATAATTGATTATTTGTCTCCAAATTAAGAAATCACCATATTTTTTTTGTTTTGTTTTATCTTCTTCATCTTTTTTCATATCCATATAGCCTGGAGGGCGGGCTTCTAAATATCTTTTATCCGCTTCTTTGCATATTTTTTCATAATCTTCTTTATTAAAAGGTAAACCATGTTTATTTTTATTAAAAAAGCTTGTTATCTTATCGAGTATTTCGTCTTTTTCAATCCAATTTGGGTGCTCTTTTTTTATTTTACGCATATTTCTTTTTATTGACTCGATTCTTGATTTTACTTTGTTTAAAATATCTTCCTTGTTAAAGAAGCGATGTGTTTGTTGAAAACTTGTTTTATTATAGGTTTCTTCAAACACTTTCGATGCTCCATCGAGAGCGGAGATAAGTTGATCATACGCATTTTTTTGTCTATGAATTATATGTAATCTTTCTTTAAAAAATTCTAGTCCAACTTGATGGGGTAGCCATACTCTTTCTTTTAAATGTTCAATTATTTTAAGCAGATCATCAGCAGTTTGTTTTGAATATTCATAAAGGTTTAGAAGAACGCATGAATCGAAAATAAAAACACTTTCTTTCCACATTTTATTGAACTCTTCTTTTGAAGGGTTATAAAATTCTCGATATAAACTTTTCATTGTTTTAGGCACGTTATATGAATTATACCAAAAGGATTTTATATTTAATTCTATCGTTAATTAACGCAATATCAAGTAAAAATGATAAAATAGAATAAATGAAACTCACTGACTATCATGCCAAATATTTTGCTTATGAATTAACCAAACGTTGTTCAACAGATAGTTTAGAAAAACTTACTTCAACTCTTTCCAACGCACAGGTTGATCTAAACCCTCATCAGATTGAAGCGGCTTTGTTTGCATTCAAATCGCCTCTTTCAAAAGGGGCAATTCTTGCTGATGAAGTAGGATTAGGAAAAACAATTGAAGCAGGATTAGTTCTTTCTCAAAAATGGGCGGAGCGAAAAAGAAAGATTTTATTGATTGTTCCAGCAAGTCTAAGAAAACAATGGAATACTGAGTTGCAGGAGAAGTTTTTTTTACCTTCAATTATTTTGGAAGCAAAATCATTCAATCAATATATTAAAAGCGAAAATCTTAATCCTTTTAATCAAGAAGATAAAATCATAATCTGCTCATACCATTTTACCAGAGCTAAGTCTTCCTATGTTAAACAAACGAAATGGGATTTAGCTGTAATTGATGAAGCTCATAGACTACGTAACGTTTATAAAACCAGCAATAAAATTGCCAGAGAGATTAAAGAGTCGCTTTCGGGTGTTGCCAAAATATTACTTACTGCTACTCCGCTTCAAAATTCATTACTGGAATTGTACGGACTAGTTAGTATTATCGATGATCACGTTTTTGGTGATTTGAAAAGTTTTAAGGCAAATTATTCTCATACTCCACGAGAACAAGAATTCGTAAGTCGTATAAAAAATATTCAAAGAATTAAAGAAAATGGAATAGAAAAAGGAATAGTAACTCGAGAACTCGGCCCAATTAGAGACGATGAGACGCTTGATCCGAAACAACTACTTTTTACAGATTTACGTAGTCGTCTTAAACCCGTGTGTATTCGCACTCTTCGTCGGCAGGTGTTGGAATATATAAATTTTACTGAACGTAAACCGATAACACAGGATTACATTCCTACCCAACAAGAAATTAACTTGTATAACGGAATGTCAGAATATTTGCAAAGACCTATACTTTTTGCCCTACCTTCAAGTCAACGCCAACTTATGACTCTTATTTTGCGTAAACTTTTAGCATCTTCCTCTTTTGCAATTGCAAGTACCTTGAATAATTTAGTGTATAAACTTGAATGCCTTATTAAAGAAGCGAAGACAGTAGCAAGTAAACCGATTATTGATACAGATACTGCCAGTATCGAAAAGAATTATGAAGCATTTGAAGAAGTATCTGATGAATGGATCGATAATGAAGAAGGTGATAAAGATGAGGATGAAACTGGAAAAAAAGCAAAAGTATTTACAAAAGAAGATATTGTCTTAATGGAGAAAGAAAAAGCAGATTTGGAACAGTTTCGGGATCTCGCCAAAAAGATCTTTACTAATTCCAAAGGGGACGCGCTTATTATTGCACTTAAAAAGGGTTTTGAAATGACTGAAGAATTAGGAGCAAAGAAAAAAGCCATAATTTTTACTGAATCAACCATTACGCAAAAATATCTTTCTGATAGCCTACTTCCAGATAATGGTTATAAAAATAAAATCGTATTGTTTAATGGATCAAACAATGACCCAAAGTCAAAAGAAATTTATAATAATTGGGTAGAAAAACATAAAAACACAGATAAAATTACCGGTTCTAAGACAGCGGATATGCGCGCAGCTCTTATCGATTATTTTCACGATGAGGCAGAAATAATGATTGCCACAGAGGCTGCTGCAGAAGGCGTCAATTTACAGTTTTGCTCACTCGTCATCAACTATGATTTGCCATGGAATCCACAAAGAATTGAACAAAGGATTGGTCGGTGTCATCGGTACGGTCAGAAACACGATGTTGTTGTGATCAATTTTGTTAATCGGAAGAATGCTGCTGACCAACGTGTTTACGAATTGTTGGACCAAAAGTTTAAATTGTTTAAAGGTGTATTTGGAGCAAGCGATGAAGTACTGGGGAGTATTGAATCAGGGGTAGATTTTGAAAAGCGCATCGCTGCAATTTATCAAGCTTGTCGAACTACAGAAGAGATTAATCTTGCTTTTGATAATCTTCAGAAAGAAATGGATGAAAGTATTCAAAGTAACTTAACCGATACTCGGCAAACACTTCTTGAAAACTTTGATGCTGAAGTACACGAAAAACTTAAAATTAACTTGAAAGAAAGCACGATGTATTTAGATACCTATAACCGTTGGTTGTGGGATACAACAAAATTTTATTTGGGTAACAATGCCGATTTCTCCGAACATGAATATTCCTTTATGCTTAAAAACAACCCGTTTCCCAATGAGGATATTGATCCAGGTCCTTACAAAATTGGAAAGGGTATTGAAGACGCTCATATATATCGACCAGGACACTCCCTTGCTCAAAGGATTTTGACTGATGTTAAATCCAAACAATCTGATGAAGCCGAAGTTGTTTTTAATTATTCAAATAACCAAATAATTATTTCTGTTCTCGAACCTTTTATTAATAAAAGTGGCGCTTTAAAGATCTCAATCTGTACTGTTGAGTCATTTGAGGCTGAAGACAATATTATAGTCTCAGCGATTACCGATACAGGAGATGTAGTTAAACCAGAAATCATCAAGAAGCTTTTCCAATTATCAGCAGAATCCGTTATAGAGAAACAAATTCCAAGTGAAACAAAGGCCAAACTTGAAGAACTTGAACAGAAATACATCGGGATCGTTTCTGATCAAATAACCGAGCGAAATGGTGGCTTTTTTGATCACGAAGTGGATAAACTTGACAACTGGGCTGATGATAGACGTATTTCATTTAAAGAAGACTTAAAAAAAATTGATGACGAAATAAAAACTCTTAAAAGAGAAGCCCGATTAGCTAATAATTTACCGGAAAAACTTGAAATGCAAAAGAAAATTCGAGATCTTAATGTGACACGAGATCAAGAATGGCATAAGTATGATGAAGAAGCAAAGGTAGTTGATCAACAAAAAGAAAATTTAATTAATAGAGTAGAAAAGCAACTTAAACAAAAGACAATTATTGATAATCTTTTCACTATTAGGTGGAAAGTAATATAAAATTAATTATTTAACACTATGAACAATTCAGTACCTCAAAAACTTTCTGGAACATCACTTAATATTTCAAAAGAAAATAAAGAAAAGCTTAAGCAACTATTTCCCTCTGTATTTACAGAAACGATAAATGATAAAGGTAAGATTGTTGCGAACATTGATTTGGAAAAACTTAAAGCTGAGATTGGCACTTTTTCAGAATATTTTGAAAACCGCAAAGAACACTACGGAATGGACTGGCCGGGGAAAAAAGAGGCTTTAAAATTAATTCAAACAACAAGCGCCGCCACATTAAAACCAAATCGTGATGAATCAGTTAATTTTGACACCACAGAAAACTTATACATTGAAGGAGATAATCTTGAGGTCTTGAAATTACTTCAAAAAAGTTATTACGGCAAAGTAAAAATGATATATATTGATCCTCCATACAACACCGGCAAAGAATTTATTTATCCAGATAACTTCACTGAAAGCCTTGAAACATATTTAGAGTATGCTGGATTAGTTGACAGTGCAGGAAAAAAATTTTCAACCAATACTGCCAATGAAGGACGTTTCCACACAAAATGGCTCAACATGATGTATCCTCGTCTCTACCTTGCTCGCAACCTCCTCAAAGATGATGGCATAATATTTATTAGCATTGACGATAACGAAGTCGCCAATTTAAGAAAAATTTGTGACGAAATTTTTGGTGAAGATAACTTTCTTATTATGTTTGCTTGGAGAAAAACTGACAATCAAGCAAATATCGGCAATGTAGCAAGAGTAAAAGAATATATTCTATGCTATTCAAAACATAACGAGTTCGTAAAAATAAATAAAATGAAATTAACTGAAAGAGCACTATGACGAAAAGGGTAGGTTTAGAAGAGCAATTCTATTAGATAAAACAAGGGGACGACATACATATGGGGTTATTACTCCATCAAAAAAAATACTCACAGGACCTTGGATGGTAAAACAAAATCAATTTCACGAGCTTGTTAAAGAAAATGGAATTTACTGGACTAAGGGAGGAGATGAACAACCATATGGAAAAATATATTTAAAAGATAGTGAAGGACAAATAGCTAATGATTTTTTAAATATTGAATATGGAACAAATCAAGAAGGAAGTCTTGAAGTAGAAGAAATTTTCGACAATCGTATCTTTGATTTTCCTAAACCAACGAGTCTAATAAAACATTTTATTACAATAGGATGTGAGACCAATGGAATTATCCTCGATTTTTTTGCTGGTTCCGGAACAACGGCTCATGCAGCACTTGAGTTAAATAAACAAGACAGAGGAAATAGAAAGTTTGTCATGGTTCAGCTGCCTGAACCATGCGCAGAAGATAGCGAAGCATTTAAGGCCGGATATAAAACAATTTCCGATATTGGAAAAGAAAGAATTCGACGTGTAATCAAGAAACTTAATAAAGAAGATGAAGGAAAACTTGACCTTAGTGACGGAAAAAAACAAGACAAAGGATTTAAAGTACTCAAACTTGATAGATCTAACTTTAAACAATGGCAAAAACTTGATCCAAATTCAAGTACCGAAAAAATAGTAGAACAGTTAGAGTTACACATTGAACATATTGATAAAAAAGCAACACAAGAAGACCTTCTTTATGAAGTCTTGATTAAGGCAGGGTTTTTGCCAACAGAAAAAATAGAGAAAAAGATTATTGCTGGAAAACAAGTATTTTCCATCGCCGAAGGTGCACTCTTAATTTGTTTTGAAGACACAGTAACAAAAGAGTTCATAGAAGAAGTTTCAAAAACAAAACCAATGCAATTTATCTGTCTGGATAGCGCATTTGGAAATAATGATCAACTTAAAGCAAATGCAGTACAGACATTTCGATCATTTAATCAAGGAAAGGAAAAAGAAGAACAGATAATTTTCAAAACAATATAAGCTTATGAAATTAAAGTTTGATTCCAACCTTGAATACCAACATGAAGCAATCCAAAGCATAATAGATTTATTTGAGGGTTTACCAAAAGAACAGGTTGGTCTCAATCTTGATTTAGGCAAAGATGAAGGAACTTTATACAACGAATTTGGGGTAGGAAATTCAACCATTCTTCTTCACGACCAGTTATTAAAAAATGTTCAAAGAGTCCAGTCACGAAATCATATACCAAAATCGCTTAAATTAATTAATGATAATTCAGCTTATTCTTTTCCCAATTTATCAATTGAAATGGAAACGGGCACAGGAAAAACGTATGTTTATTTACGAACAATTTTTGAACTAAATAAACTGTATAGATATAAGAAATTTATTATTGTTGTTCCGTCAGTAGCTATTCGTGAAGGAGTAACTTCTTCAATAAAACTCATGAAAGATCATTTTAGAAAATTATATGACAATGTAGCATTTGACTATTTTGTGTACCAATCAAAAGACATTAACAAAGTTCGAGACTTTGCAATCAATAATGAAATACAAATAATGATAATTAATATTCAAGCATTTCAGAGAGATGCCGGAGAAGGAATAGATTACAACACGTTGACTGAAGAGCAAAAGAAAAAACTGGCAGTGATCAACAGAGAACAGGATAAAATGCCGGGAGGAAGACGGCCAATCGAATTTATTCAGGCAACAAATCCAATTGTAATTATAGACGAACCACAAAGCGTTGATAATACTGAAAAATCACAGAAGGCAATAAAAAATTTAAACCCACTTTTTGCACTTCGTTACTCTGCAACACATATTAATCCTTATAACTTACTTTATGAACTTGACCCAATCAAAGCTTATGATATGAGAATTGTAAAACAAATCGAAGTAATTGACGCCAGTGGCGGGCAAGATTTTAATGAAACATATATCAGGCTTGATGACATTGGATATTGGCCAGCAGCATCAACAATACCAAAAGCTAAAATTACCATATTTATTGATTCTCCGAATGGACCAAAAGAAAAACAAATAACTATCAAACATGGAGCAGATTTGGGAGCATTTACTACAAGAACGGACTATGAGGGATATTTAGTCACAAATATTAACGCCGAACAAGACAATAAATATATAGAATTTCAAAATGGAAGAGTGGTTGAGCTATATCATGAAATAGAAGGCTCAAATGATGAACGGCTAAAAAGTCAAATTAGAGAGACAGTGAGGGAACATTTTGCCAAAGAAAAAAGATTTAAAGATACTGGGATAAAAGTACTTTCGCTTTTTTTTATTGATCATGTAAAAAGCTACCGAAGCTACGATGAACAAGGAAATAGAAAAAAAGAAAAGCTCGCTCAATGGTTTGAAGAAATATACGCAGAATTTAATAAAGATCCAAGATATGTAGGATCATTAAATTATTTAGCAAGCGAAGTACATGATGGTTATTTTTCCGCCGATCGAAAAAAAGGGAAAGTTATTGAAGAAATTGATACTAAAGGAGATACTGCCAGGGATGATGAAACATATGAATTAATAATGAAAGAAAAAGAAAAATTACTTGATGTAAACGTGCCGTTAAGGTTTATTTTTAGCCATTCTGCACTTCGTGAAGGATGGGATAATCCAAATGTTTTTCAAATTTGCACTTTACGGGATATTGGAACAGACAGAGAAAGAAGGCAAACGATTGGACGCGGACTTCGATTACCTGTAAATCAAAATGGAGACAGGATCTATGATGAGCAAATTAACAGATTAACGGTAATAGCAAACGAAACATTTGAGCATTTTGCAAAAGGACTTCAGTCAGACATTGAAGCGGTTATTGATCCTACGGGTAATTTTAAATTTGGACACGTTCCACAAATTGCATTTACAAAGCTTTTAAACAAAAATGAAACTAACTTTCTAACTCAGGAAGAATCAGTAAAAATTTGGGAGAATATACAAACACAAGGATTAATAGATAAAGAGGGCGCTTTTACAGAAAAATTTAAACCCGATGACTCTGATTTTGTATTAAAATTACCGGCGGAATTTACAGGATTAGAAGAGGCGGTTACAAATAGATTAAAAAAATTTATACCACGTGAACTTGTAAAAGATGCGCGTAAAAAACAAAAAATTTCTTATAACAAAAGAGTTGAGTTGAATCCTGATTTTAAAGTACTTTGGGACAAAATTAGCCAAAAGACAAAATTTTCTGTTGAATTCAAAACAGAAGATTTAATAAATAAAGCTAGCGAAAAAATAAGAGCTATGTCAAAAATACAAGTATCAAAAATAGAAATAACTAAACGAGAAGTTGATATAAATGAAGCTGGAGTTGAGGGAGGAAAAATTACAAGTAATCGGACATTTGAAATTACCAATAAGCAATTTCTACCAGATATTTTATCTTTTTTACAAAGAGAAACGGAATTAACCCGAGGAACTTTAGTGCAAATATTAAAAAAATCTGGAAAACTAAAAGAATTTTCGATTAACCCAATAATATTTATGACTGAAGTTGCAAAACTAATAAGAAGATCACTTAATGAATTAATTATTGATGGGATTAAATATGAACCAATACCAGGACAATATTATGACATGAAATTATTTGGTCAAGAAGACATTGAAAGATATTTAAATAATATCTATAGAACAACTAATTCTGAAAATAAAACACCTTACGACTACGTCGAGTATCAATCGGACAATGAGCGATCATTTGCTAAATGGTTAGATGAAGACGAAAAAGTTAAGTTTTTTTGTAAATTACCCTCATGGTTTAAGGTAAATACTCCACTCGGAAGTTATAATCCTGATTGGGCAGTTGTTGTTGAAGAAACAAAAAAACTTTATTTAGTTAGAGAGACAAAAACAACTCTTGATAAGGACGAACTACGAGTAATTGAAAATAAAAAGATTGATTGTGGAAAAGTTCACTTTAAAGCATTGGGAGTAAATTATAAAGTTGTAACAAACATTTCAGAAATGTTGGAGGAATAAATATGCAACTATCCAAAACTGATTACATGATGTTTCTTAAACATCCCGGATTATTATGGCTCAAGAAACACGACAAATCAAAGATTCCCCCAATTAACGATGCACTTCAAGCGATGTTTGATGACGGACATGAGTTTGAAAAATATGCGGAAGAACTTTTTCCAAACGCAGAAAAAATCGGTTTCAGTTTTAAAGAAAAAAACTATGGTTCGATGCCAAAGCGCACGAAAGAAGAAATAGAATCAGGAACAGAAATAATCCTTCAGGGCAGACTTGAACCGGGAGAGATCACTTGTATTTTTGACGTCATCAAAAAAGTTGGAGAAAATGAATATGATCTTTATGAAATTAAATCAAGCACCAAAGTTAAAGAAGAACATCTTTTTGATCTGGCATTTCAAACAATAGTATTGGAAAATGCCGGACTAAAGATTAGAAAAATATTTGTTGTTCACGTTAATAACAAATATAAAAGATTTGGGGAAATAGACATTAAACAATTAGTTGTTCAAACGGAAGTGACAAAAAAAGTCAAAAATAAAATTGAAGAAACAAAAGAACACATTCAAGAAGCATTAAATATTACCCAATCTGAAACTCCTCCGGATTTTTCACCCCGTCACGTGGGACTCAAAGCACTTGAAGAATGGATGACAATTTATGAAATATTATTTCCACAACAACATCCTCACAATATTTATAAACTCACATATCTTAATCCTCAGATTATTGGAGATCTTGAAGACCTTGGAATAAAACTGATTGCTGATATTCCAGATGGCTTTAAGTTAAATAATAAACAAAAAAGACAAGTGAAAGCGGTTAGAGAAAATAGACAAAAAATAAATAAAATTAAAATAAAAGAATTCTTTTCCCAATTTAAATATCCATTATATTTTTTTGATTATGAAACATTCAGTGCAATCATTCCCCCATTTGACCAAATACACCCATACCAGCAAGTACCTTTTCAATACTCGCTTCACAAAATAGATGAGAACGGAAACATGACTCACAAAGAATTTTTACATACAGAAAATTCCAATCCCGGGATGCCTTTGCTTCAACAATTGATAAAAGATATTGGAGATCATGGAACTGTACTTGTGTGGCATGAATCATTTGAAAAAGGAAGAAATAAAGAATTGGGCGAGATGTACCCGGAATATGCGCACACGATGAATCTGCTTAACGCAAGAATCCTTGATTTGAAAATCCCATTTTCAGAAGGATGGTTTATTGACAAAAATTTTTTTGGCCGTGCTTCGATTAAAAAAGTTTTGCCGGTACTGATTTCGGAACTTTCCTATGAAAAATTGAATATTCAAGAAGGAGAAACAGCGTCGCGCACTTGGAAAGAAACTATTCTTGAAGGAAAAAATCCTGAGAATAAAGATAAGATAATGAAAGATTTGCTCGACTACTGTCAACTCGATACACTTGCCATGGTCCAACTATTTAAGTTTTTGGAGAAAGAAATTGCATGACCAATATTTATCTAGATATTGATGGTGTGCTGCTTGCCAACGATACCAATCCGGCAAAATATGCCAATGAATTTATCAAGAAAGTGGTAACAAATTACCCAACTTATTGGCTTACAACCCATTGCAGACAAAAAGAAAATTACACGGTTCAACTTCTTTCCCGTTTTTTTCCTGAGGAAACAATGAGATATATCAGACAAATTAAACCAACCGAATGGGATGTGAATAAAACCGAAGCAATTGATTTTTCTTCTCCATTTTTGTGGTTTGATGATGATTTGTTTGAAGGAGAAAAACAAGAGCTGACAAAACATAATGTTCTTGAAAATTGGATAGAGGTGGATTTACGCAGAGATGAAAATCAGTTGGGAAAATTTCTTGCCAGTTTTCCGATTCCAATTCAGGAAGTGAAGTGATTTTTGACTTTTATAGGATATTCTGTCACAATGGAGCTATATGCATATCCCATTTCTCTCGGGTAAAAAAACTTCTGATCTTGAAAAAAGAGTAAAAGAGCTTGAAAAAATTGTGCTTGGTGGAAAAAAACCCATACAGACACTAAAGAAAATTGATAAGAAAACTTTGCCACCCTTATCACTTCTTTCTATTGCACATAATGGCGGAAATATTCCATATAAATGGCTTATTGAATTATCCTCAGAACAATCTTCTGAAAGTGAGTTACCCATCATTCTTGGAGTAAACGAACATGGAAAAGTTATGAGCTATGACTTAACCAAAGCACCTCATATATTAGTTGGCGGAGCAACGGAAAGTGGAAAAACTTTATTTTTAGTAAGTATAATCACATCTCTTCTATTTCAAAAGAGCGCCGAAGATGTGCGTTTTATTATTGTTGATCCTAAACGAATAGAAATGCCATCCCTTTTAAATAAACTTCCACATCTATTAACCCCTATCATCGTTGATGCGGAAAAAGCATTAAAGGCACTGCGATGGACTATTGGTGAAATGGATTATAGATACAAGAAACTGGCGAGCAAAGGAATAAAAAACATAGTTCAATATAATCAACTGGGTGGAATAGAAAAAATGCCATATATAGTTTTTATTATTGATGAACTTGCAGATTTAATGATCTTTGCCCCTAGAAAATTTGAAGAACATATTATTCGTTTGGCTCAAATGTCGCGAGCAGTAGGTATTCATCTTGTATTAAGCACTCAAAGACCCATAAGAGAAGTTTTCACTCCGATGATGCGTGCAAATATTCCCACGCGGATTGCATTTAATGTTTCATCAAAACATGACTCAAAAGTTATTCTTGAAATGGCAGGAGCAGAAGAACTAAAAGAACCGGGTGATATGCTTTTTCTGCCTCATAATATTCCAAAACCTATTAGGGTGCACACACCTTTCATAACTGAGCAGGAATTTATGTCAGTTATTAAATGGATCGTTGAACGAAAACCTATTATTAAAGATACCGAAAAGATGATTGAGGACGAAGACCCAATAAAAGTTTCAGAACGTGATCCACTTTTTAATAAAGCTCTTCAATTGGTCTTACAGTTTGATAAAGCTTCAGCATCGCTGTTACAAAGAAGATTAATTGTTGGATACGCCAGGGCAGCTCAATTGCTTGATGAGCTTGAAGAAGCTGGAATCGTTGGACCAGCTAACGGATCAATGCCCAGAGAAGTTTTAAAGCATTAATATGTTAACCCCCTTTTTATTACAAACAAGTTGGAAAATCTTTTATCAAAGGACAACCTGTTGAAGCATTGGTATGGTTTAGGAATCATTACGTTTTGGAACAGCTTCGGGTCTATGCCGATAAAACAATCGCGGGAGTTTATGTTGTATTCAATCTTCCTAGTGACATGCTTTACAAACACATGTCAAAACAGATGCCCGGAATCCAAAAAAAAGACGCACTACCATTTTTAGGATGTTGTACTGATGAAAACTTAAACACGGTTTCGTTTGAAGATTTTAAGTATCTCGTTAATAAAAATGTCATTACCCAAAAATATAAAGGAACTGTTTCATTCGATGTCCCCTTGCTTGGAGATTACAATCTCGAAGTTGATTTAAAAGTGCCAAACGATGATTTTATTAAAATTATTGAAGACGTTTTTTGCAACCTTAATGATAAACCGACAACAATAAGAAAATGTCTTAATACATTATGTGAATTTTTACAGGCTCCAAAGGAAAAAAAAGAAATATACAGATCAAAACTTCACGCTGCTTATTTAAACGTTCCGAAATCAAAACAAACCGAAATCTATCCACTAACCATTGACATTGAAGGTAAAACCCCAATTGAAGATATCCTTTATAAAAGAAAAAGTCGATTGGACAACTATGACGACTTTGTTAAGGTATATGACGACGGTTATTTTGAGGAGAAATATAGAAAAAAATAAAAATATGAAAGAAAAACAATCAAAAAAAATTAACCTTAATGAGTTATACGCACCTGTCATTAAACATACAATTGAAAGAATAGAAACAACTCTTGGCTATTATGGAATAACAGTTAAAGTTGCTGAAGCAGAAGTCTTTCCAGACAAATCAATTCAATACCGGCTTCAGATACAAGTTGGCACAGTCATTTCAGACATTGAAAAAAGAAAGAGAGAGATTGCCCTTGCAATTGCTTCAACAACCGGAACGGTTAAAATTCAAGCGCCTATTCCTGGCAGATCACTTATTGGCATTACAGTACCTGAAGTACCATTGGCACCATATATCCAAAAGCCCAATCAAGGACCAAAAACAATCCTTGGAAAAGGGATAAAACATTTAGCAAATCTTTTTAAGATAATCTCAGTAATTTTAAATTTTACAGTTGAAGCATTTGAAAACAGAAAAGATATTGCGAATCAATTATTAGTGATAATCATCGTACCAATAGTAATAACAGTATTAGTAGAAGGAAAGTTTGACGTATTAAGAGCATTGGATTATTTTTTAGTCTCTTTTATTGTTTGGTTATTAATATTGGGTGTGCAGCAATACGAAAAGGACAAAAGCAGTGCAAAGAAAGATAAAAAATGATTTAGACAATTTAATTTTTCCAGAGATTTAATCTTTTCTCCCTTGCCTCTTTTTCAGCAGAAAGAAATTCAAACTAGTATTTTATATTTATCAAAATTTGACTTTATCTTCTCATTTTGCCACAATTAAATTATGAAGCTCCCAAAATATTTACAAAAAAAAGTTATTCCGGAGGGATTTTTGAAAGTAACCTCGGGGGTGTGGCAGAAAAATAATTTTGTAATAATTTTTCAAATTCTTCCGGTTGTTGTTGGATCTTTACGATAGTTCTTGGAGGATGTGGATGTGTCAGATAATTTTTTATTGGCACTAATGGTATAATTGAGTTAATTTATTTTGATATTATGGCAAGGGAACAAGAAAGGTTACATATTTTCGACTATCAACCCACTGAAAAAGAAAAAGCAATGCTTTTAGAAGCTGGATTAACTGCAGAACAAGTATTGCACTTTGATCAACCCACAGCTAAAGAATATGAAAGCCTACGTAAATATATGGGGTTTGGATTGATAGAGGCGATTTTAAAATTTAGTCTAATAGTAAATATTAAAGATCTGCTTCATCAAGTAGAACCCTTCACCAACCCCGCTTATCCAAAGGATAATATTGATAATGAAATAACAACGATTCAAGCACAAGCAACAAGAGCTCTTTTAAGTTATTTAGGAGAGAATCCTTACCCAGGGAAAGATTTCTCAAGGGAACAAGGAGTGTTAGTGTTAGAAGCAATAAAAACAACACAATGGAATAGCATGAATTTACCTGGTTGCCTTACTCAAATTAGACAAATAATTAATCCCCCGAAACCAACAGTACAGCCAACGCCTAAAAGATAATTTAGGCAATTTAATTTTTCCAGAGATTTAATTTTTTCTCCCTTGCTTCTTTTTCAGCAGAAAGAAGTTCAAACTAGTATTTTATATTTATCAAAATTTGACTTTATCTTTTCATTTTTGCTGAAATTTTTTGAAAGTAACCTCGGGGGTGTGGCAGACTGAATAGACAGGCTATAAGTATGATACGAATAATAAAAACGTTATGCGAATGCTGCAAATATGCGAATATAGAGAAAGAAGGAAATGTCAAATTTTATGAAAGTAACCTCGGGGGTGTGGCAGACTGAATAGACAGGCTATAAGTATGATACGAATAATAAAAACGTTATGCGAATGCTGCAAATATGCGAATATAGAGAAAGAAGGAAATGTCAAATTTTAAAATTGACCTTGACAATAATTAATTGTGATGTAATATTAAAAGTAATACACATCCCCCGCCAAAGCGGGGTGATTTTGTTTAAGGGGTTCTTTTAATATATTTTTCCAACTTATCAAACGACAGATAGAGATTGGATGTTTGAATAAGTTCTTTTGAAATGTGGCCTCGGGTTGAGATTACAACTTCTCTTTTCCCTAAATTCCTAATGAAATCTATTGCGGGAGCAAAATCAGAATCTCCAGAAAAAATTAGAGCAACGTCATAATTATTAGTTGTATGAGTTAAATCTAAAGCTAATTCAATATCAAGATTACCCTTCCCTTTGATAATTTTTCCTTTTGAATCCTTAATCCATTTCACTTCCTTTGTCTTTACTTTATATCCAAATTTTTCCATTAATTCAAAAAATTTCAGTTGTTTTTGATTTGAAGTTACTTTTCCGGAATAGAAATAAGCTTCTGTCAAATTAGTTCTTTTCTTGAAATATTTGATTAATTTTTTATAGTCAATTTTCCAGCCTAAACTTTGTTGTGAATATAAAATATTAGCCGCGTCAATAAACAAACTAACCCTTTTTTTACTGATTAATTTACTAAACAGATTTATTTTATCCATTTATTTATTCTGACGTTATCAACCTCGATTGTCTACGGTTTATAAACAACATTATTGGCAATTTATACTGTTAGAATGAGAAATTTTTGATGATATACCAATGGAAAGTTAAAATTTAAAATTACGTATCGTATACTTTGACTTTTGTAGATTATTCTGACAGAATAAGAGTGTATTATGAAGACTTTCTTAAGAAAAACAGTGGAGGTTGTGAAAAAATTCCTCAAAATTTATTTACGGATTTTCGGAATTATTCTGGTTCAAATCGGATATTTATTGATGGGAAAAAGAGGATCCTATCAAACAATCACATATATCATAGAACATCTTTTGCGCTCAATTGAGATTAGTTTAAAAGTTGCAAATGTGATTGAAACAAATCCCCTGTTTGTTTCTTTTGTAACTGAAGTTTCCTCATCAAATTATGATCGAATTGACCGGGTCTACTTTACCATGGAACTTGTCCTCCAGTTAGGATGTCATTTCACAGATATCAATATTTACGAGGGATCAAAACAGGGGAAAAATCATGTGTATTATATCGACATTACAAAGACTGCCCTGTCCAATTTGGAAAAGGGAACACCATATCAACCACCGGAAATGTTTGACGAAAATGACAATGAAAAACTTCTTATTCAATCACTTAAATTGTCCAAACGGGAATTTATTACTCCGGAACTTCTGGAAAAAGAGCTGAACATCAACGCTTATCGTGCGGAAAAATTATTCCACCAACTCAAAAAATCAAGATTACTGACAAAGGAGGCTGCCAAAAGCAAAAGACTGGTGAATTGACATATTCGTTTTTGACTTTTATAGGTTAATTTGAAAGAAGGAAAAGAGAAACCACGTGATGGAGTAAAACTAAGAGAAGTCTTAAAGAAATGAATTATTTCCACACCCCAATTCATTCTCCCTCGCTTCTTTCTCCGCTTAAAGCAGTTCATCCTGATATTTTATCTTAGGCCGCGAATTCAATTTAAAACAGTTGTTATTTCCTGGAAATAGTTTTCTGTGGTAATAATCTCAGAGACATTCTTTATAGGAAAAATGTCCTGAATTCTGCCTTTTTTTGATTTAATTTCAACAGTTGTGTAGTTTTTCTTATAATCTTCAATAATAAGATCAACTTCTTTTCCCCCATACTCTCTATAAAAATAAAAATTTACTTTTGCATTAGTCAGTCGGCGCATTTTCTCAAGTTCAGAGATAACAAAGTTCTCAAAAACTCCCCCTTTGTCCTGTCGAAGATCCAGATCTCTAAAATCTTGTATTAAAATATTGCGAATACCCAGATCATAAAAATAAAACTTACGGTTTTCAGATACAGCTTTCCTTATGTTTGTTTTAAAAGAGAGCAGAGGAATTAAAATATAATTTTTGATAAATATTTCAATATAATCGCTAACTGTTGAATGACTTGCTCCTAAGGAACTTGCAATTTCACGCGTAGAAACTTCAGAACCAATCTGAAGGGCAATTTTAGTCAAAATATCTTTGGCTAATTTTAAACTTTTTAATTCATAAATATTAATTATATCTTTCAATACATAACTATCTAATATTTTTTGTAACAGTTCAATTTTTTCTTTTTCAGTTATTTTGTTAATGTATACCTCTGGATATCCACCAAATATTTGCAAGTCTTCTAGAAGTTGCTTTTTAAATCCAATTTCCTCGTGTGATGCTGATTTTTGATTATCAAATATTTCACGAATTGAAAGGGGTAAACAGTATATTTCATTAAATCTGCCTGCAAGTGAATCAAAATCTTTACTTTTCTGACGAAGTTCACTACTTCCCGTAGCTATGATTTTTATTTTGTATTTATCATGTAAAATTTTTAGTGAAACAGTTGACCCTGGATAATTTTGAACCTCATCAATTAAAATTATTTTATTTTTATTAACAAGTTTAGAAAGTATTTCGTCACGAGGCTTGAATTTCTCTCTATCTGATTCTGAGTCAAAATTAAATATGCTTATTTGAAATTTTTCTGACAGATTTTCAAGTATGGTAGTTTTACCAGACCGCCTAGGTCCCCATATAAACAATATTTTTTGATTATCACTTTTTATATAATTATCAATATTTGGTTCGATAAATCTCTTATATTTTAGTATCATTAGGCTCCATTATACTACTAATTTGGAGCTTGTCAAGCTCCATTTTACTACTAATTTGGATCTTTGAAAACAATCTCGAAAGTCTCGTGACAAATTAAGCATCGTATATTTTAACTCTTAAAAGCTATTCGAGAATAAATTGCGCTGGGAAGAATTCTACCGCTATTTTTTTCTTTTACCGCCAACTCCCCGCTTTCAACCGTCGTATTAAAAATTTCTTGCATCAAATTACCCAAACTCGTAGATGAAAGCCTTAAGGCATAGGTGGTTAAAGCAATAAATTTTGGAGAATCGCTTAATAAGTTTTTGCAACTTTGTAATAATTTAGGCAAAGATTCTTCAATTTTCCAAAGTTCGCCATTTGGTCCGCGACCGAATTTTGGTGGATCTAAAATTATTCCATCATATTTTCTGTTGCGCCGAACCTCTCTTTCAACAAACTTTATCGCATCATCTATAATCCAACGTATAGGTTTATCTTCTAAGTCAGAAAGTTTTTGATTCTCCCGTGCCCATGTAATGGCTTTTTTTGAAGCATCTACGTGAGTAACTGAAGCTTTGTTTTTTGCTAAAATTAAAGTTGCAAGTCCAGTATAACCAAATAAGTTCAAAACATTTTTTGGCTTTTGAGAATCCATCCATTCCCATTGTAAAAATTGCTCGGGAAAAACTCCAAGATGGCGAAAAGGTGTTATTTCTGCCCAAAATTTGACGTCTTTATAGTGCATTTCCCAACGGGATAAAATCTTAGCGTTAAATTTCCAATGACCATCTTCTTCTTTTCCTAAAAAATAGGCATCTGCCTGCCAGTTATTTATGTTTGGAGACCAAATAGCTTGAGGTTCAGGACGAATAAATTTATACCTACCAAAACGCTCGAATTTTTTTAAGTTACCACTATCAATCAATTCGTAATCTTCCCACATAAATCGTATTATATCATTGCAAGCGGTGATAAAGAAAGTTTTACTTCAAAATTGAGAATTAGATTGGATTTTTTTGTTATAATTTCACATTGGCAGATATAAAAAGAAAAACCTATGAATTTTAATGAAATAATTATCCCTTTTCTTCTCACTATTCTTGCAGGCTTATCAACAGTAGTTGGTAGTCTTATTTTTCTTTCGAGTACCTTTCGAAAAAGACGGTTTATTAGTTTTTTCTTGGGACTATCAGCCGGCGTCATGATCTATCTTTCGTTCATTGAGCTGCTTCCATATGCAATTAAAGAGATAGGATTTTCCAGCGCTAACCTTTTCTTTTTTATTGGGATAATTGTAATGGCGCTGATCGACTTTATTCTCCCTCACCATTACCTCGAAGAAAAAATTTGTCCAAGGCAAAATATCATAGATCCAAAACTACTTTCAACCGGTCTTGTTGTCACGCTTGGTCTTATTATTCATAATTTTCCCGAAGGAATGGCAGTATTTCTTAGTTCGTTTACAAATATCAGGTTTGGTATACTGCTCGCCATAGCAATCGCAATCCACAATATCCCTGAAGGAATCGCAGTTGCAGCGCCAATTTATCATGCAACACAAAGTAAAAGTAAGGCAATCAAATACGCATTTATTTCTGGAATGGCTGAACCCTTAGGAGCGGTGATTGCATATCTATTATTAAAACCATACCTCGATCAAAACATTCTTTCGTATATCTTTGCTCTTGTAGCCGGAGTAATGGTGTATATCAGTTTTGATGAACTTCTTCCTGCTTGTTTTCGAGAAGGTCACGGCCACCGTGCAATTCTTGGAATTGTATCAGGGATGATAATCGTGTCAATTAGTCTACTTTTTCTTTAATACGTTTCAACTTGACAAAAATACTTCTTAGGGATTATAATGAATACGTATTCATTACTATAAACATGTATGATCGTTGCCCACCACATCTTACTTTTCGCCTTAGTAGATTTCTACTGCGGCTCAAAGAGCGATTGTTGGCGGGCTTAAGAAACTGTAATTACTCATAAAGGTTAAAAATTCGTAAACAGTTTCTAAAGGAGGTGAGAAAATATGCCAGCATTTGATGGAACAGGACCAACCGGAGCCGGACCATTAACAGGAAGAGGAATGGGTCGGTGCGGAGGAAAAAACAGAGGTTTAGGACAAGGCTTTGGATATGGTTGTGGAAGAGGAATGCGAAGAGGTCTTGGTCGGTTTTATGGAGGTGGTCAAGCTTGGTCTAAAAAAGATCTTGAGGACTACAAAAAAGCCCTTCAGGAAGAAATGGAAGATGTTGATCAAGAAATAAAAGAAACTGATAAAGACTAACGGATAAAAAGTCCCTATTTAGTCAAAAAACTTACCCTAGGTAGGGACTTTATCAATTATAATATTAAATATGAGACCGAAAATCAGAAGGTGTTTACGGTTTAAACCAAACGTTCATTACTATAAACCTCAAGGTATTCCTCTGCGAGAACTTGAGGAGGTTATCTTATTTCCTGATGAGCTTGAAGCGCTTAAGCTTTATGAGGTTGATCAATTAGATCAAAAACAGGCAGCTGTAAAAATGAAGATTTCTCAGCCGACTTTTGCCAGAGTTTTAGATGGCGCTATAAAAAAAATTGCAACAGCAATTATAAAAGGAAAAGCAATTAAAATATCAAAAAATTAATTTATGAAGTACATCTTTAAAAAAATTTTTATTTTTTTATTATTTACTTTTTTTCTCTATAGTTTGCAACGCATTGTTTTCTCTGCTCAACCAATTCAGATTGATTTTTTCTACAGTGCAACCTGTCCTCACTGCGCTAAGGCAAAAGAATTTCTTAAGGATTTAAACAACGATTATCCTCAGATAACTTTAAATCAATATGAAGTTTCCAAAAACAACAACCGTCTTATTGCGTTTTATGAAAAATATAAAGTATCTGAACACTCACAAGGATTAGTGCCGGTGCTGTTTATTGATAAACAATACTTTGTCGGTTTTAACGATGAAATTGCAAACCAAATAATAAATTGTATTATTAACACCCTTCCAGAAACAGATCCCTCTTCTCAAAAAAACTGCTCAACTGATGAAAAACTTACAATACCAATTCTTGGAAAAATTGACCCAAGTAAATTTGCCTTGCCGATTATTGCTATTATTCTAGGAATGATGGATGGTTTTAATGTCTGCTCATTAGGTGCCCTACTTATAATTCTTACTCTAGTTTTATCATTAAAATCACGATTTAAAACTCTTGTTTTCGGCGGTATATTCATTGTAACAACAGCATTTATTTATGGGCTTTTAATATTTTTTTGGTATCAATTATTTAGATCCATTACCCCTTATCTTCGACAAATGGAGTTTGTTATCGGTCTTTTAACCTTTGGAGCAGGGATATATTTTTTAAGAGAGTTTATTAAGTTTCGAAAACAAGGACCAACATGCAGTATTGGCCCAGCACAAAAAATCGAGGGCAGTTTCTCAAAAAAATTCCAGTCCCTTATAGATAATAAAGCAAGAACAATAACTATTTTTATTTCAATAATAGTATTTGCCTTAATAATTACCATCGTTGAGTTCCCTTGTTCAGCGGCAGTGCCTGTGGCTTTTGCCGGAATGTTAAGTAAAGCAAATCTATCTAACTGGGTATACGTTGCATATATTATTCTTTATGTTCTTTTTTATATGTTTGATGAGCTCTTGGTTTTTCTCATTGCATTTTTTACCATGAAGCTATGGCTTGCTTCTCCCAAATTTATTACCTGGATTACTTTAGCAGAAAGTATAATTATGTTTTTTTTAGGAATATATTACCTATTCGGAATAATGTAAAAATAATGAAGAAACAATTTTTAACATTACTCTTCTTTTTAGTATTTTTTTGTAATCCAGTGATCATTGCTAATGCTGAAGGTATTAATATAAACCCAAAAGAAGAAATATTAGAGGCAATTGTTACAAAGGTAATTGAAGAAAAACAAATTAATATAATCCAAAAACAACAACTATTTCAAAAACTCGAACTGAAATTCACCAAAGGAACGATGATGGGGCAAAAAATTATTATTGAAAACGGTAATATTTCTCTTGCAAATCAGCAAAAATATCAAATTAATGACAGAGTAATGGTTACGGTTATTAAAGGTATAGATGGAAAAATAAACTATTATATTTCTGACTATATACGCAGAAATTCATTATTAATGTTGTTTATTATTTTTACATTCTTAACGATTATTATTGGTAGGATTAGAGGGCTATTGTCTTTAATAGGAATGGGAACATCGTTTCTTGTAATTTTTTATTTTATTCTTCCTCAAATCTTGTTAGGTAATGATCCTGTGATAACTGCAATTATGGGTTCATTTATCATTATTCCCATATCCTTTTTCCTTTCCCATGGATTAAACAAAAAAACTGTTGTTGCAATCGGGGGCACGCTTATTGCTCTGGTAATCACCGGGATACTTGCTGTTATATTTGTTAAAACAGCTCATCTAACCGGATTTTTTTCTGAAGAAGCAAGTTTTTTACAAATCGCTAAACAAGGATTAATTGATATGAAAGGATTATTGCTTGCAGGAATAATTATTGGAGTATTGGGAGTACTAGACGATATTACAATATCGCAATCAGCAATAGTCTTTCAATTAAAAGAAGCCAATAATCGTTTAAATACTAACGAATTATTTACCAGAGCAATGAATGTTGGACAAGATCATATTTCCTCAATGGTCAATACATTGATATTAGTTTATACCGGTGCCGCTCTACCGCTGTTGCTTCTATTTATCAACAATCCCCATCCTTTATCAGAGATAATAAACTATGAAATTATTGCAAATGAGGTTGTTAGAACACTGGTTGGTAGCATCGGACTCATACTTTCTGTTCCAATAACAACGTTTTTAGCCGCTTTTGCTGCAAAAAATCATAGATAATTAGCAATAAGTAAAATTAAAAACAAATTGCTTAAAGGTAGCGATCAAAGAAATATCTATTAAACTACAGATTATTACAACCCTAATAGTTGATCAATTATCGGTTTGTTAAAACCAATAATAACCTCATCGTCAATCCAGAGTTGAGGTACTCCCATTTGACCAGATTTCTCAACCATTGCTCTCGCCTGGTTTTGATCTATTGATACATCAATATCTTCAAAAGATATCTTTTTTTCTTTTAAGTAATCTTTTGCTATATGGCAATAAGGACAGGTTGGAGTGGAAAAAACTTTTACTTTTTTCATATAATTTTTTGATAATTATTAATTAACGAACTGATAACTTTTTTTTGCTTTTTTAATGACTCCATATTCCTCGTCCTTGACCACGTCCTTGCCTCACACCGGGACCAAGTGTTGATGGATTATTATCATCAAATAACCGGACACCTATTGCTGTAAAAATGTCGCCATCCCAAAATCCCACTGACCGTATCTGATCGCCAATCTTTGGTTGACCAAGTGGAAAATGCGTTTCTTTATTTAAATTAATAATTATTTGTTTTTTATTTTCATCTTCAATGATGATCTTATTTTTATTTGTATCTTTTACTATTCCTGATACAGCATTTCGGTTATTCATCGTACCCATTCGCAACATTCTGCCTTCTTGTTTATAAAACCTCTGGCCAATTGGTTGTTTAATTGATATCCATCCCAATATCATAATTCCGGACAAGATTAAAAAAAGAATCACAAAAAAAGGTCTTTTATATGAAAAATCAAACTTTCTAAATATTCCGATTAAAAATAAAAAAAATAAAATAAATACAACGACAAAAATATAAGGAAATGATTGAAAAAATGAAGCTAATCCATATTTTCCATAACCACCAAACAATAAATCATTGTTACTATTTATCCAATAAATAACAAAACCAATAATTGTGATCAATAATACAAGGAGAACTATTACGCTCCCGTTAAGACCTATCTTTTCCGTCCAAATAGACAGTTGAGATCTCATTACAACCTCTCCTGTTTTTATTTTTTTCGTTAACGTATCAGTTATTGTTTTTTTCATAACATATTTTTTTAATTTGTAATCTGCCTCGATGAATTAATACTCCAACATTTCTAACCGGAATACGTAAAATATCACTTATTTCTTCGTAGGTCTTTTCTTCATAATAAAAAAGTACCAGTGGTTCTTTATATTTAATGTCTAATTGCTCAATACAGTTTTTCAATTTCATCTTCATCTGTTCATCATCGATTGTTTCTTCAACATCATCCCTACTTCCAATATCAAACCAATCCGGCAATGAAACAAACTTCTGAATAAAACTACTGCCAATTAAATTTATGCTTTCGTTATGTGCTATTCGATATATCCAACTTGAGAAATTTAATTTTCTGTTAAAGGTTGGTAAATTTTTATAGGTTTTTATGAAAACGTTTTGCAACAGGTCATCAACTTCATTTTTCCGGTTGGTTATTCTTAAAATATACCGTCTAAGCTTCGCCTCATATCTCTTAATCAAGAGATAAAATAAATCCTTTTTTTTGGATAAAATTTCTGCGACTAAATCTTCATCAGTTATTTTGTCAAATGACTCCATATTAATTAATACAACTGCTTTTTTTATTTATTACAACAATACCTCCTCTATTGTACCATTACAACATTGAGGAGGTATTATTAACTACTCATTTAGACATTCTCATTCCTTGTCCTTGTCCTCGACCGGATCCGTTTTGAAGTCCTAAACCCAGTTCGGTTCTGATTTTATTTGCTTCTACGGTTTTTCCTTCTAGGGCTAGTTTATGAGCTTGAGCAAACTTTGAAAAGTTATCTTTGTTGATAACTTGAGTTACTCTTCCTTTTCCCTGCATCAAACTTTTCCATGCATTGTAATCGTTTTTTTCAAAGGCTTTTGTCATTGCTTCATGCCTTTCAGCTGTATAATTAGGACCCTTAATGTTTGGATCACCTTTATATGCTTCAACTGCATTCTGGCTAATGAGAAGACCTCCTACGATTGCTAATGTTAATCCTAGTAAAATTGATTTTTTGTTCATATGTATTTTTCCTCCTTTCATATTAGTTAATACAAATGAAGCAGAAGAATATTACAAAATCGTTTTTACTATACTAAATTTGTATGTAAAAAGGTCTAACCGCATTAAACGTGGTTGCAAGTCCGCTCAGCGGACTAACATCTTCAACGAGTCTCGACCCAGTTTTTAGAACATCCCGAAACTCGATATTTTAATGTAAAAAACGAATGATGATATAATTAAAATATGCTTTCGAACTTAGATGCATTAACGTATAAAGATCAGCTTCATCCTGCTTATGCAGGTTATTTACATGATGGAGAAATAACAGAGCAAGATGTACTTGCAACTATATTCTATCTAATTAAAACAGGAGTTATTGTTCCTGTTTTTGAATCTAATGATTTAACTAAAAGAATTATTGCTCTAAGAATAACTAGAAAAAAACCATACTATAAATTTGAGCAAGATATTTGTCAATGTTTATTTAACTCTTCTCAGGAAGTAACATCTGAAAAGGTTTTTAAAATAATTAAATCCGAAAAAATCAAGCATATACTACTCAAAAATATTACATCCATCACTTTCTTTCCTCTTATTAATAAACAATTAAGGTTTTTTGGGAAAACAGGAGAAATTCGATTTAGTGTGAATGACAAACCTGTTACGGATATTAAAACCGCTAAGGAGTTTAAAAACACTCTCACTTGGATCATCCTCCCTATATTTACGGTTGTAGGCTTTACTATGGTTATTGAACCAATAATAAAGGGGGTTAATCCAACTCATACAATATTTCCCGCAATATTTTGCGTAAGTCTCCCTTGGTTGATATATTTTTCTTTTATCAAGTCTAAGAAAATTGTTTCGTATGATTTTCAAAACGATGTTATTCCTTTCGCAAAAGCACGTTATTACGAATTATTTGAATTTCTCAAATCACGACCCATATCAAATCATAATCTAACCAATGAATTCATTTCTTTTTCTATTGCTTTTGGTTTAGACAAGTCATGGAATAGAGATTTTGGTTTGGAAAGTGAAATTAATATCGATTCGGCTCGACGCTCAACCGTTTGAAAAAATAGATTAATTTAAGCTTATTCCTTGCAACAGTCAATTGCTTTTTGCACCACTTGCCCAAGCTTAGCTAATAAAGTCGTTTTTTGTTTTAACTGCGGTTTTTTGTCGTCATTAATGAAATTAATTTCTTCTGTCTCTGACTGTTTCACATCTTTTGTTTGCACTAATCCTAAATTTAATCCCCAGAATAAACTGTAAAGTTGATAAGATTTTTGAAACATATCTTCACCATCTTTTTTTTCACCTTTGGTTAGTGCTTTAGTTCCAACCTCCATAAATCTCATAGAGGCTGCAAGTAAATGTTTACTGATACACCAAACTTCTCCTTCATAGTCTTTAATAATCCGCTTTAAAGCACTTTTACGATTTCTCTAACCTCATTCAGTAATTCTAGATATTTTTCATTTTTTGTTTTGTTGTAAGTAAAAAATAAATGCTCTTCGATTGATATCAAATTCATAATGGCGATTGAAAAATCTTCATCTGAAGAAAAATCAAGTTTTTCTCCTTTTTCCATTGCCCTCACCTTGTCCATAAATCTTTTGATATCTTCAGGATTTTACTGTTTCATAATATTTAAATTATTAATTGGTAATAAAAAATAAAATTAATAAATATACTAACTAGGTAGAACATTATCTTAGATAATATTAAATAAATATCCCATTATCATAATTCCAATAAGCGCAATTCCAAAAAAAGCTGCAAGCAATTGCCATTTCATCACTTTTTTTAAAATCATAATCTCAGGTATAGAAACCGTTACAATGGCAGTCATAAAAGCCAAAGCCGTACCAAGCGGAACTCCTTTCTGTACAAGCGCTTCCATAACCGGAATAACACTAACCGAATTTGCATAAAGAGGTGCTCCAAGAAACGTGGCGATCGGGACAGCCCACCATGATTTATTTGACAAATACTTTGCTACTAGTGATGCCGGAACAAATCCATGAATAAGGGCACCTATACTTACTCCCAAAACTACATACGGAAAAACATTTTTTGTAATAATCATTCCATCATTCCAAAAATATTTTAGTAATTCTTTCAAAGGTAATGAAACACCACCATTTTCAATCTCAACTTGTTTGCGGGATTTAAATTTAAGTAGTTCAGGTTTAACATACTTTTCCATTCCAAGCTTCTGGATAAGAAACCCTCCAACCATCGCTATACATATTCCGACAACGTTATAGATAATTGTCATTTTCATACCAAACATTGCAGGAAAGAGATATAGTGATGACTCGTTGACTAAAGGAGAGGCGATGAGGAAAGCAAATGTAACTCCAAGAGGAATTCCTGCCCCGACAAATCCGATAAATAATGGAATTGATGAACAAGAACAAAAAGGAGTAACTACTCCAAGAAATGCAGCAAATAAATAATCTAATCCAAACCATCTTCGCTTGAGAAGCAAGTCCCTTACTTTTTCCATTGGGAAATAAAAACGGATAAAAGCCATAAAATAATTAATTACCACAAGAAGAAGCCCGATTTTTATCGTATCATAGATAAAAAAATTAATCGTATCCCCCCAATATGAATAAGGGGCAATACGAAACCATTGATAGGTTACATGATCAGCAAAAAGTTGAATTGGTTTAAAAATATCCATAATATTTAACAACAACCTCCTCCACAGCTACATTTTGAGGTTTTTTCTTTTGTTTTACTTCCAGAGGCAATAACTTTTTTTATCTTCTCAATGTCTGGAGTAAACCCTGTCATCACCGGATTGCCATTTACGACTAAGACTGGAGAGGTCATAATTCCCATCTCAATAATTTTTGAAATGTCGGTTGTATATTCTACTTTTTCTTTTAACTCCATTTCAGCAACCGCTTTCTGGGTGATTTCATATAACTTCTTACAGGTTGAACAACCCGATCCTAAAACTTGAATTTTCATATTTTGAATATTAAATTGATAATATTTTTACCTTTTTTTGTAAGAGAATAATAAACACGAAGTCCTTTCTTTTCATCAGTTACAATCCCTGCATCTTTAAGATCTTTTAGATGATGAGAAATGAGACTTTGAGAAAGATAAACATGCTCCATCATTTCACATACACAATGCTTTCCTTTTCGCAAAATACAAAGTAGTTTTAACCTACTCTCTTCAGAAACAAGTTTAAGAAGTGAGGATAATAAGATGACGTTTTTTGACTCAATTGTTTTTGACGAACAACAGCTATATGAACTCATATTCATATAATATACATTATATATATTCAAATAGTCAATCAGATAAGTACGATACATACCATAAATAAAATCTTTGTATTTACCCAGATTAATTGTAAGATCAAACAATGTTAAGATTTTATAAATATAATTTAATATAATTTATTTAATGAATAATAAACAAAATTATCAAACCATTGATAATGAATACGCGGTAAGACGAAGCGAAGCAATTCAAAAAGGTCTAACGGAAAAAGATAAATTTACCTGGCAACAGCATCATGATTATTATGTAAAAAAATACTTTCAAGCTAAAACACAAAACCAAACGCTAACTTCTGTTGAAATAAAAGAATATGAACTAGCAATGATAAGAGAAAAACAAGGATTAGTTAACCCACTTATTTAAACATACAATTTATTGGGCAATATTTTCATTCTGACACCGTAGGTGAAGAGTTCAATAATTAAGTGCAACGGTTTAGGGTAAAATACCGTTGTATGAAAAAATTATGCTACAAACACCTAAACGAACACGATCGGGTTCGAATTGAGGTGTTTTTAAAGACAGGCAAATCT